>Ga0307517_10001495_pt1 | contig 39019 bp, 57 predicted proteins | sample 23_EM_MG_FD_194515 | JGI IMG/M metagenome (GOLD analysis project Ga0307517, IMG submission 194515) | Populus trichocarpa ectomycorrhiza microbial communities from riparian zone in the Pacific Northwest, United States - 23_EM | ecosystem: Host-associated > Plants > Roots > Unclassified | place...
GCTCGTTCTTCTGGCCCTCTCGTGAGCGCACACCTGGCCCTGCATTGCACCCTGACAGCGGCGGCCGGGTACACACATGTCCTGTATGTAAACCCAAACCTTAGCTGGCGGACGCCACCCGCCTCTGGACCACCTGGTAGACCCGGCAGGTACGCGATCTCCCGGAAAATCGTATATTTGAAATTGGGCGGGTGTTATGAAATACTGGTTTAATTTGTCCAAGGATTTTCCCTCTCAGTATAGCGTGGGACCTTCCGAGGTAAAAATACCTGGAAATAAAAATCGAAAAAATAAGTGAGCGGAAGTTTCCGTTTTCCCCACAGGGCTATCTGAGCTCGAGGCTCGGTACTACACTCCAAGAGGAGTGTGTGTGAGCAGTGGAGGCGAGGACATCGCTATTGGGCCTACGCCCGCGTCCATGTATGTTCCGGTTAGTGGGGCCAAAAAGCCGTGTGGTGAGATAAGGAGGATAGCAGCTTTCGGGGGTCATGCTTCTGGTCACGATCGGAAGACGCGGAGGATCGGGTGGGCGGTACCGAACTGAATGCTGCATCTGGTGGGAGAGGGGGTGATATCTGGGGAGTGGGCCAAGTGGAACAAAGGTGGAACGGCAGAGGTGGAGCGAAATGGTAAGAAGCGACCAAGGGTCGAGTACACCACCAGCGACGCACACCCACTATCTGGCGATCCACTTGTCCTGACGGTGTGGTGGTATGGAATCTGGGGGCCAGGGGTCCTATTCCTACTACTAGTTCCTCCATGCACTCGAGTTCTCACGTCCACGGTTTCGTCTGTGGCCACTCCACGGCCCCATTGTTCTTCTATTCGGTGGAGAATCTTGGTCGATCTTGCTTATGGCAGCCCGTCCACGAAATGACTCTAACCCTGCCTCGCAACCGTCAAGGAACTTGCTCCAATTGGCGATTTTCACCCGCAACTGCAGCCACGCGCGCAGCGCCCGAGAGCCGAGAGAGTCTCGTGTTCAATGTGTGTGCAAGAGAAAGAAAGACACGTCCCAATCGCTGCTGGGGTCCCCCCCATTGTTTCGTCAAAGACCGGAAAAAACAAAACGCGCGGACGCTCGTTGAAGGGTGGTTAGCTCATCCTATCTGGGGGTTCTCGCTTGTTCTCGACTGTCATCTGAATTGCTTTGCCGACGGGTTTACTGAGGAACACGTCAAACAGCCTTTGTCGGTTTTTACCGCCGTCTGCCTCGTGGAGGCGGCGTGGCATGTGGGGCCCGGCAAGTATAACCTGTTACAAAGCATCCGTTTCTTCTAGAACCGCGTCATGGAAGGCCTGACACTCCTGGACTCCCGGGCGCGGTCCTCTGACGGCCTGGCAACCGAGGGGGGGGCGGGCGACAAAATGAGTTGAGAAGAGCAAATTACTTTTCGGTCTTCTACGTCTGCGTTACGTGTTCGCACTAAGGTTTTATTTGCAATAACGCGGGCCTGGGGCGGTTGTCGAGCGGAGCGTCGCTTTTTTGGACACTGGTCTTGTGGTTCTTCCGTTTCTCTCGCTTGGCGCCTTGAGGTCCTTCCCCAGGTCACAGGAGGTGGAGGGAGCCGCTACGAAAACGAGGAACAGAAGCGGGACCATGCTCTTTCGCCTCGTACTGCGCACCTACCCGCTGTGACCGGACCTCTGCGGACTCCGGAATCCTCTTACGGCTTGTTTAGCAGCTGCTCGTGAGCGCATCCTTGGCTCGAAACTCGCCCTGCGCCACCATTTACGCTCACGGCAGCACGCATGAATTCGCCGGGGATGACTCGACAGCTTGACGCACATACCGCGCCGAGTTAGCGTTCCCGAAATGGAGGAAAATCTACCACGGGTGCTGGCCCGATAGGGAATCTGGTAGGGTGCGGCTGGTTTGGAAACTTGTTGGACACGCTAGATGCCGCTCGTGGCGCGGCTGGACCGAGTTTCGTCTCTCTGCGGCTTCATAGTACGTAGTTGAATACTGAATGTTTCCTACGCGCGCCACACTGTATTCAAACATTTTGCACGGCCCTTATTCGCTACCGGGAGCTTGACCACAGGCGTGAAGGCGCAGCGTTGTTCTCCCGGGGGGGGGGGGGTAAAAGGGACACTGCATCGTGGGTGCCATACTTATCCGGATATCTGCCTCGATGAAAAACAAAGGTTTCACATATGGGTCCTAGCCCAGCCCCGGCAGCTCGTGCGAAGCGGGAGGATGACGCCATATACGAGCGGCTACCCACATCCGGCTCGAAGGGTGCATTTACGGATGAAGGGGATTGAAATCTCGGTCCCTCCGACCCCGGTTTAATGAACATATGAATGTTTGTTTTGGGAACACACTCAAGCCCATTACCGCTCACTTTTTATTGTATTGAGGTCCCATATCCCCACTGTTTCACCATAGGCTCCTCCTCCTATCTGCGGCAACTCGGTCCACCTCCGCCTCTACATCGAGCCGATTATCGCCTCAGCTGCGGGCTCGAACTCGCCTCGAGTGCAAAGGAGGAGGACTTTGAATCGGCGGATTTACTCCCCCACATTCAGTTGATCATCCTTATCTCTGCTGTGTGGCTCGTTCCATTCTCGTTCCCTCCAGTCATCACATTTATCTCTCGAGGTCCGGTCGTCTCGTCCACGTGGGGCGCGCGTCCTGTGGATGCCTGGTCCTCCTCTCTCACAGCTTGGTGCTTCTGGCTCCATTGCAGCTTTTTATCTCGCCACCCAGCGGGTTCTACAATTCAAAACCCATTTGCGCGCGTGGTCCTGTGCTCCATGGGGTTCGACGATCCGCCGGGCTGCTGGATACTTGGTTTTACTGCCATTCTCGCTCGTTCTCGTAACGGCCCTGCGTCCTTGCCGACGGCAAAGTCGTCGGTAAACGAAAATGCGGTTGATCGTATTTACACTGTCTGGCGATACCACAGGGTCCCATTCAATCCATTAGGTTGCCGGCCGTTTTCACGCGTAAGGGCGAGGGGGTAGGACCCCCTGGACTCGCTAGTTCCTCGCTCAGGTACCGTCCCTTCTTTCATGGGAAAAATGCGATATCGATACGGAATATTGGATGCTTTCATCTATTCATCATCTGGTCCATGGAAGGTACTTTCATCAGCCGAATGGAGCGCGGGAACAGGGGTGCCCCCTCCAGTGTTCCACCCTTTCTCCATACTTGCGCTTTGAGCTCGACCCGCAAGCGCTCCAGGGGGGTGGTTGGAGGGTGATAAAGATAGATTCCTTCCGTGTGGTCCTATCGTGCAGCCTGATGAGTGGCTGATATCACCCCATCCATCTCACAGGTGAACGACTCCACGTAGTCCAGGGGATGGGTGTTGATGACCCCGACCGGTCCCGCGGTGGATGTGCATTTTCTTCAGATTGGACACTCGAGTTAGATGCAAACCCAAGCGTTTCATGTGAATAATTCTAGTTACTTGAGACAAAATTAACAAACGTACCCCTCGAATAAGAACACTGAGTCGCAACCAGTTTTTCGAACGCATCCTGAAATACTGTTGTGGCGAGCAAGATTTCTGCCCACGTCGGCATTGCGCGTGATTTCAGATCGCTCACGTGGCACATGACCTGGGGCCCCAAGCGAACACCAGCCACACCATCTCATCCCGTACCACGACAACACTCCCGCCCCCCGAACACCATGGCCTCCACCGTCATATTCCCAGTTCACTCGACAGATCAGATGGAGAGCATGTCATCGGTGTCAGTGTTATCGAGGCAAGCCACCGCCCTCGAGATATGCGACATGGTGTACGGGAATAAGTCACCCTCATGGGAGGCTATAGAGCATTATTACGAACCAAGCGCAAGTAAGCCTTCAGTGTTGGCTCTCCCGCTTTAGGTTCGCTAATCTCTCGGCTTCCATAGCGTAGGTCGCCATATAACATTTTCTGCACTTGATCCCCTGGGCTGACGGTTGCTTTTCACGTGACACATTAAAGATACGAGAATCCATTCGTTACCGCGACCTCGAGAGAGATATTGGCGGATATATCTTCGCTGACGTCCCAGCTATCCCGTCTCGATATCCCCAGACCGATTGCCATGCTTCATACGCTCCTCCGGCTTGACCGTGACAAGTCCGGCCATCCGTGGTTCAGAGCACTAGAGGTGTGGTCTGAGATTGATGAGATATTAGAGAGCGATACCTTTGGTTTGTACACTCCCTCAACCCCTATTGCGATCTGGTCGTTGAAGTTTCGTTGTTCCGTAAATTGCAGATGGCCATCACCGCACAATCGTTGAACACACGCTCCATGTGCTGTTCCTTCCTTGTCTTCACGAGGAACCAGCCTCCAATACGTCCGACGAGCACTCGAGACAGCTCTCCATGGCATCGTATTTCGATTCGTCGGTCTTAGCATCGGCATCATACCCGCAACCGAGATTGTCCATAGTTGGGATCAACCTCCCCAGCCCGATGCACTTCCGGCTCCGCGTTCTCACTAGACTGAGTATGAACGAGCAAGGAAGGATCACTCACCACCGAGACTTCTGGGACGTCAAAGACCTCCTTGGTCTGGTCCCAGGGGTCAGTCTGGCCCAATGGGTAACGACCAGGATAACGGGCTATTCGCTGTCTGTGTTGGGTAGGCTGAGCACGTGGGTCTTCGGAGCCCCAGGAGAACGGGAGGCAGACAAGAGAGCAGGGGGAGACGTTGAGATAGGATCCCCAAGGATTGGACGAATAACAAGATCCAACTCGGTGTCTTCTGCGGCTGGGTATGCCCGACACATTCGACATCACCCCGGCCACTCTAGCCATCGAGCCTAATCACGAACGATACGCTCATTACCCCGACACGCTCCCAACCATGATCGACGTTATCTGCTTGCTTTCTTGCCTCCCCACTTTCTGGTTCAATCGTATAATAATGATATTGCATCATGCTGCCTACGCATACACATTGTACACCACGTCGCATGTACTTAAGCTTGTATGTAGCTCAGTTTGCATCTGATTCCCACATCCAGCCGCCACGATGTTTATGAAATTTCCCCTATCTCCCATCAGCACCCCGGTTGAGACGGTTCACACCCAGGTCAGAAGGATTACACGGTATACGAGCTAGGCGTTGATACCAGGTTGCGATGCGATTCAGTAACTTTTCTGCATTTGGTGAGGTTCAGCTGACCCTTGGGCAACATATCTCCAAAGATCGCAGGCGGTGAGGGTGTGGGAGGCGTTTCATTGGGTGAATCAAATCCCAGGTATTTGTATCCAGCCATACCTCCGGTTCTCGTGAGAAGACTAGGAACAGTTGAGCGAGATAGGGGCGGGTTTTGGAGGGTGGAGTGATATCTAGGTCTATATTCAACTCTGGATTCATTTCGATCAACCCTCCAGATGGCTAGATTTTGACGCTGATCGTACTCAATTTGGCGGGGGTGAACAGCCATCGCGACCGTTGGCCTGGCTAGGATTAGGCGGATTAAGATCGTGTCCTCGCATATGCACTGAACCTGGGAAAATCACTCACGGTCCTCGCGTTATTGCTCAGCCCTTGCAGGGCTCAAAGGAGCTCGAAATCGATACGGTGGTTGGACACAGTTGTTAAATATAGCCTGGCAGCACGGCGCTGATGGTTGAGGCCTTGAGGCTTTTGGGGGGTCGGGGAAACCCTGCAAGCGAAGGGGATGTATCGCTTTTAAGATCCTGCTACCTGGCCAAGGGTCGGGTAGACGTGTCTGTTTTCTCCGTCTTGCACTCGCAGAGCGAAATGCTAGAAATTTGCGTTTCGGAGGTGGGAGTCACTACGTTACCCCCATTCTGCACGCAAGAGCCTCTGTCATCTGACTGCCGTGATTGCGGGGGGTTTACAGCCTTGGGGTCGTTTTACTCGTTTGCGCTTGAGAGATCCGGACAAGCGAGAGTTACGGCTGTTTGCTGGTGAGTACCTTGTTCTCTTGACCTGAGCTTTGGAAAATAGTCGCCTAACAGGTACCTACCTAGATCTAACTACGAAACGGTAAACGGTCGGTTGTTCTTGTAGTGCATTCTTGGCATGGGCTGTTGATGTGGACCCCGGATTGACTCCCGATTGGAATCGGCGTGGGAAATGAAGATCACGGGTTGGACGTTGACTCTGCCGTCCGCGGGGGGCATGAGGCGTGGAGACCGTATAGAGGTCGGTTCGTAGCGCAAAAAGAAAAAAAGCGGATTCACATGAGCTGATCTCCCTGTTTCATGTTGCCTGTAGTCGTTGCTTAGACACAGGAGGCCGCGGACCAGCAGTATCGTTTCATCATCTGCACGTTCAAGTAAGCGAGAGCCTGATTGCCTTTTCATTTACTAACAGAGTGTCGGTGGTCTTACAGGGCCCTTCCGGATGTGATATCTACACCGAACCTTTTGGGTCCTTTGCTTGGCCGTGGTGATTCTTTTGTCCTCGTTCAGAATGGCGTAGGGGTCGAGAGAGCGCTTCGACTTCAGCTTCCGACCGCCACGATAATTTCTGGCTGTTCTTAGATTGGTGCAGCCATCGCAGAGAAAGGGAGATTGTTGATACAGCTCCATGCCGTGGGTATTCTCTTTACAATGATGTCTATCCTACTGATCGAACCTCCAGGAACAACTTACCCTGGGGAGTTCATCCTCCTCTTGATGGAAAACCCGAGGAAGAATCTCTGAGCCTTTTGGCTGATCTCTTTCTTAAAGGAGGTACGAACCCCCGGTCAGAATCAGATATTGCGGCTCAGCGCTGGAGAAATGTCTTATGGTCGGTTCTGCGATTGCTCAGTTGAGATCTGATCACTCTTTGATGCTACTGTTATGGTGATCATGGGTGAGGTCATCCTCGTCATACCGGCGATTCGTTGGAAGAGGAAGCCGCTGACCTCATTCGACAAACGAAGTCTAGCGGCTTCAAGCCGTCGATGCTGGTTGATCTCGAAGCAAACCGGCCTATGGAGGTGGAGGTTATCCTTGGGGAGGTCGTCAGAAAAGCGGCGGAAGTCGGTGTGCCAGTTCCAAGGTAACTCACCTTCGTAACACGTCGGGTGTTCCTCACCATCGTCTTACACCATCCACGTTGCAAGTCCTTTACACATCTGTTAAAGCCATTCAGTACAAATTGCTGGCAAGTCGGAGCAGTGAACTCAGATCGCATTAGTAGGTAAACCAGGCGAGATGTGCAAGCTGGTGTACGAACATATATATTATATATGCTATTTATCACTCCACCGATACATACATTGTCGGGCACCTTAAATAAAGGCTGGCTATGCCCAGCCAGGCGTGGCATATGTTTGATCATGGATTCATGCCTCTGCTGCCTTCAGTTGATGACGTGACGTAACGGGTGACTCAGACAATTTGGTAGCCTCGAGGCGGGTTCCACGTGGCATTTTATGTCAATCGTCGCCACAACCTTCGGGAATTCCTAGCCACGAGCGTTTGGTTTGTTAGAATGTCGTTCGAGAATGCACCCGTATCAAAAGGTGGCGTCGAAACTTGCTGGTTTGGCGACCGCCGGGGCTCACCGACCTGTGCGCCAGGTCTTATGCTTTGGCTGGCAGTGGCCACCGTGCTGTCTGGAATCTTCGACATCAAGTACTATTTCCATCTACAGGTACGCTCTACGCGTCTAGTCTGCCAACCCGTTGGAACGATTTCCTCCTATACAGCTTGTGCCACACATCTCGGTCCACCATCAAGTGCGCCAATTCCTCAGCTCGAAACACAACCGGCAGAAAGACTGACTTGCATGACCCTGTGGTGTGATTTTGCTGGTAAATTTGATAGTATTGGAGACTCTTTACCCACCACCTCGTCTGTCAATCCTTCAGCGACCTTCTCATCTCCCAGCTCTTGATTTACAACGTGGGGGTTCAGATAGAACGTTTCTTCGGGAGTATCAAGTTTGCGGTCAGTCCGGCTTGTCATCATATCCTTGGCTGCAGCCCACGCTTATATGTTCTCCATTCTTTCGTATCACTTGCACGAACGAAACACAGTCATTCATCACTGTTTCAACTTTAGTGGCATCTATCTCCGAATTCGCCTCCCTCCTGTTATTGAATAACCTCGGGCTGAACACCATTCCCGCAAGCCCGATCGCACTGGTTTTCAGCGTTATCTACCAGTTCTCACGCATCGTCCCTTCAATTTATCATTTTCGGATCTTTGGTATCGTGTTTAACAACAAATCCTTCACGTACCTCCTTGCAGCCCAGGTACGTGTGGCGCGGGGGATTCCGTCATACTCCGTTGTTGTGTTCTCCCCGGCTTACTCACATCCGTTGCCTCTTCTTTTGTTTCTTCAAAGCTTGCATTCTCGGCGGCACCGGGGTCCCTTGTTTCCGCGCTCATCGGCGTTATTGCCGGACAACTCTATCGGGCAGATTTTTTCAGCCTCAAAACATATCAGCTTCCACCTTGGCTCATACGCCTTTCGACAAGCGTAGCCTCATATGTAATCGGGTCGACCCGACCGCCCAGAAGAACAAACCGCGCTCTTCACGAGGGTTCAAGAGCATCACTTGCTTCTGTGTCTCGCACTAGCACAAGTGGGGTCACGGATGAAGACGATGGTCCGATTACGACAGCTCGGCGCAACCCTTCATCGGCAACACGCCCTTCCGTCGGCGGGGGAAGGGATAATTCGAGGGGTGGAACCACGACATCGGTGATGCGCGATTGGGTGAACGAGTTAACGGGGCGAGATGGGTCGTCCTCGGGTCTCCGTATACCAAGCGACGCGGAGATATCCCAAGTGTCGGCAATGTTCCCGAACATAAGTAGAGAAACTGTGGCCGGTGCTTTACAGAGAAGGTGTGTGCAAAGATTCGATCTCTCGCCTACTGTTCTGTATTCTACTCCCGAAGGACCTCATGTGGGTCATCAGGTTAATGTTTCGCTTCATACCCCCCCACCTCCCTTCTTCTGTTTCGTAATTCTGTTATGTTCTGAAACGGTCGCTGATGAACCAATCCCGGACCGCAAATCTCACACATGCCATCAACGAATACACACTTGCGCACTTCCAGCCCTACCACGGAAAGTGCCATCGAGACCCTTCTGAGGGCCGAAAATTAGCCGGATTACTCGGCGGGTTCTCTTAATTGAGTACCGGACTTCCGTACCATGCGTGTTTTTTTGTATAGGTTCGGTTAGCACAATTGAACAGTTCACAAATATTTTTCCAGGGAGACAAGCTTGTTTTCGGGATGGCCAGGCCAATGTATTGTTGAATTGCACGGACCTGTATGTATACCCAGCGGAGTTGCTTACGAAACGACTGAACCCTAAGCGACTAATTCCGGTTCGTCCATATCTTCTGCACCCTCTTCTTCCTCTTCCTCGGTAAATGCGTTTGGGGGGACAGAATAAAGTCGGACAACCGGCTGTCAGAATCAAGTGGTAAGTAAATGGTTTACGCGATTTCAGTTGAACGAAGCTGTAGAGAAAGGAGAGTGTGGATGTACCCCCGGCGAGGTCGGCCCGATCACCCGGAGTGGGAGATACTTTTCGGCTGTAGAGAATGGGTTGCGAAACGCGAACGCACCTTGTTTGGATCCTTCACCAGCACATATTTTCCCTCGGGTTGTTTCATGCACAGATCGATGATCGCCCTCATGATCCCCCACCCGTTGGCGAGTGAAACGTTCAACTGGCTGGCGAACTCCAAAGGTCGGTACGACCCAGTGGCCAGGATAATGTGACGAGTGTTATCACGCGGGTTGACACGGGAGATGTACCTGTGAGGATGGTGAGCCAGCGTCCAAACCGGACTTAGGTGTAGCGTTAAGAATGGAGATGTCCGGTCGAGAAAACGCACCCTATTTTCATCAGCTCTGCCCCGGCTAGAATACTCTGGATTGCCCATTTTGCCAATTTGCAACTGTTGTTCTTCATCTCTGTGGCGACGACAGCTCCCCGCTGGGTGTCCAATTTGGTCCGCCAGTCTGGCGCGCCACCAGCACCCGAGGCCCTGGGGTCGAACTCGTTCAACGCGCGGATTGCCACCAAACCCTGTCCCTCGTGGGGGTTGCCTTGGCCCGGTGTATATGCATCTACCTCTGTCCGCACACAAAGCCGGATGTCCTCATCCTCTGTGACCCCGAGGTCGTACAAGCGGTACCTGTACCCGCATGAGGCCATCGGCTCAGTCTCCTCCGGACCGTAGAAGGGGTTGGGCTTAGCGAGGTCGATTGGGGGTGGGGGTGATTTCTCGACGACAGTTTGAAAGCCGAAGTTTTGATTGATATACGTAGCTTCAAGAGAAAGGTTGGTTGCTGAGTTGATTGAAGGGGCTTCGGGGGCCTTCTCGTTTGGATTGTTCGGGTTGGGGGGGAGCGGGTCCATAGGCGGATCGGCGGCATTTTCGTTGACTGTCACGGTGTCGAAGGTGCCACCGTCTCGCTTGTCGAAGAATACTTTGTTTCCCTCTCGGTTCACTACGATGTCCCAAGGGAGAACCGACCTCGGCGCACACATAAGCACGCTGATGATATTGTCGGTTACGTAGACCGTTGCAGCATCTTTGGCGGCCAGCTGTAGAGGCCGATGTAAGCCTGTTGTCCGAACAGATGACTATCAGGGGTTTCACCTCTTGCATGACGGGGTCATCGCTCGTGGTAATGTTGTATTTGATTCTGTCTTGTGCCTGTAGTGGTCGATCGAGCTTGGTGGTGATGCGGTCGTAAGCTTTATCGTAGGGGAACAACCGGCCATAGGATCCCCTTGGGATTGTCAGAACCGCAGGGTGTCTGACGGGCTGGCGTACTCACAGATCCTCTGGCTCCTCAACTTCCATACGTAGCTTCGATAACCGAAGCATTTCAATTTCTTCGAGCATGGACCATGAAGGGTTAATGGCAACAGAAGCCTCGCGAGCACGGCCACCCTGTCGAGGCGAACGCGAGTCAATCGTAGTAAGCCAGAACAAAATGTATCTTGGGCACCTTATCCCAATCTCTCCACCCTCTCCTTGCGCCGCCTCGTTGGCCTCCGCCCCCCCGTTGGAAGCCTCCTCGGTTAGGACCGCCCGACCCCCGACCACCACGGTTGTATGTCGAAGCACCGCGACCCTGCGTTCTGCCTCTAAGAATCCCACTACCCCTGCGCGTAGCGGTAGCCTTGCTGTCAACCAGAGAGAAACTAGATTCGTCTTCGACATGGAAGTAAGCGAAAGCGCTCGCAGTACCACTTCCGAAGGCTTGTGTGCCCTCCTTCCTGCCACGGGTAGGACCAGATCTCGTTCCTTGAGTTGTGGATAGACCAGTGGCGGGGTTTCGGCTGTCCCCAGCGCCTTCGTACCAATCGGCGAACCTGCCTAGCTTATCTGACTTTGAGTAGGGAGCATAAGGGATCTCCCTGAATTTGTATTCGGAAGGTAGGTTAGATGACGAAGGACCCCAAGACCCATCTGGATTGTCGTTAATCGGCGGAAGTGAGAACGAAACCATCGTTGAAGTTTATCGCACTTGGGCGAAATTTTCGAGATGAGATTCCAGAGCTGCACGTGATCCGGAGTCGCGCTTCTTTCCGTTCCGTCCATGAAGTGCGTCCTGCTTTCACGCGCCATCTCTCTCAGGGTGGCGGGAGTCTCACAAGCTGGTTTCAGTGTCGTACAGGAGATAAAGCGGATTAATCAACGCGAGCTTGACCTGGGAATTAGTGGTTCATGGCACGATGATTATAAGGGTGTGTGACGGCACCCGACGGGCTCTCAGGTCCTGGCTAACGGATCGTTCAGACTCTGCATATATCTTCGTAGGAGGTCTTCCTCGAGAGCTGACGGAGGGCGACGTCATTACGATTTTCTCCCAGTATGGCGAAGTCATGAATATCAACATGCCTCGTGACAAGGAGACCAGCAAGCCCAAGGGTTTCGCCTTTTTGATGTACGAGGACCAAAGGTCGACCGTCTTAGCTGTGGATAATCTAAACGGAGCAAACATTCTGGAGCGCACGATTCGCGTGGACCATGTGAAGAATTACAAGGAGAAACGCGTGAAGAACCAAGATGGGGAATGGATGGATCCTGAGGAACAAAGCCTCAACGCCAAGCCGGAAATGGTTATCGGTGTGTTACCTAGTTCTCGTCCGCTTGTATTCACTTTCTTCATTGATTTGTTGAACTTGCTAAACTATTATAGGAGCTGGTCCGTCGGAGTCTGAGGAATCCGATATCGCCGCAGATATTGACCCCGAGGATCCCATGCGTGACTTCATCATTGCGCAGCGCCGAGAGGAAAGGACCGGGAGGAAAAAGAAGTCCAAGAAGCACAAGGATGAAACACCTGAGGAGAGACGGGCGCGGAAGGAACGCAAGAGGGAAAAGAAGGCGAAGAAGAAGGTACAGCAGGGAAAGTCCGACGCCATGCGCGGTGTGGAGGAGCTGCTCAAATCCTTGGGTGGCCCAGAAGACGACCAGGGAGGGTCCTCACGGAGGAGTGGAAGCGGAGGCCCCTCACCACCCCGGGGTCACCGTTCTCGACCACGACGCACTCAGTCCCCTGAACCGCATTCCTCTCGTCCACGCCGGAGAAGTCCAGGTGGATCCGGGTCCCCGCGGCGGAGGTAGAAACCCGTATGGTTCCCGCGAGGAAACATCGGTGGATGTACCAGATCCCACCGCACTTCGCACCCCCGAAGGGCTGTGTTATGTGATTACAGGCACAGAAGTGCACACCGGAAGTGGGGTGTACCTTAATTTATTCAAGCTTTCCCGTACGTCCCTTCCCCAGATGTTAACGGAGAAACCGTTCTCCCTGCTGTTGGTAAACTCCTGCCTTCCAATCCCACACAAATCCACCTATCGATCCATTTGGTGTGGTTCCGCGCTGGTGCGGGTATCTCGCCTTGGTGTATGGTCGCCGGGTAACCGCGACCCCGCTCACTATGTACTTGTTCCCCCTCGAGATGGGAGTATCTCCACCATTCGACCCATGCGTGACTCCTGCGGTGCCGAACGCAGTACGTGGTATTTGAACAACCATTCATTTGGATGCACGCACGCGACGCGGATAAGCCGATGTCTCATTTCAATCTAAACCTGTGGAGGTGTCTGTCCGTCCTCCCAGTTCTCCCTATTTTATGCGATGCGTCTGAGATTCGAACTATCCCCTGGGCGGCCACTTCTAATATATATCATATCACCCCGGGGATATGCCAGCCATTTCTCCGGTGGTGGGATACGATTTGGTGGCCGAGCCTTGGTAGGGTGGATGGATTTCGTGAGGGTTATCCGGACTGCCTGGGGTCCCAGCATTCACAGTCGGAAACGGATGATGCCAAATCGGCCGAGTGTATGTTGGATAACCCTTACATATTCGGACCCTGATGAGCGTCTGGCTGACCCTGTCTGTGGCAAAGCCCCGGCGGACGGTCAGTGTTCTAGAATGTATTGCGAGCGGGAGTTTCAGGATAAATTACAGTGCACAACCATTCCGTTTAAAATAGCTGTTTTGCGGGCTGCCTGTGCCAATCGAACAAGTTTCGGCTCAGCGCTCGTGGTATGTTGAGCAGCATCCAGTGAAGTCACCGTCGCACAGCGAAGAGGGTCTTGAGTAACACGAGATTACGTAAACAGGTGATCGAGCGTGCTGGGGTTAGGGTTACTTAATTTTCGTTCCGTCCTTCCGTCCTCACATTCCATGGTCAAGGGATCCCAGTTATCCCAGCTCAAGTCGGCGTTATCTCAAGCCGGAGCAACAAAACCTCAGCCAGGAAACAAGCGGAAACGTTCGAAGAACGAAGATGTCGACAAGGAGAGGAGGGCCGCGAAACTTCGCGAGATTCAGCGACAGATGAACCCCTTCGATGTTCAAGTTACGAAGACGAAACACGATGTCGGTGGGAGGAAGGTCAAGGGTGCTGTTGGTCGACCTGCCCAGAGTAAGCAAGCTGGGATTCAGCAGGTGCGTGGGGAGCCCAACTCCCTGTATTCCTTCCTAAGCGGACTTGCATATAAATAGCGTACAAAAACTCTACTTAAAGAGTATCAAGACAAGGATCGTTCTGGGGGAATACTGGATCGCCGTTTTGGTGAAAATGACCCCACCATGACCCCTGAGGAGCGTATGCTTGAACGTTTCACCAGGGAACGGCAGCGAGAGTCCAAGGGCACCTCGTTTAACCTGGAGGAGGAGGCCGAACTTACCCACTACGGACAGAGTCTATCAATGTTGGATGACTTTGATAACGTCGGACTTGGACTCGACGATGATGACTATGAAGATGCTGGTCAGATCGACTCTAGAACCGTTCAAAAGGCACACTTCGGTGGTTTTGAAAGCAACGAAGAAGACGACGACGATGAAGGGGTGAGTGGAATTGTTCCCTTCACGCGTGGGTCCCTCCTTAACTCCCGGATATTTTCAGCCAGAACGGAAGAAAACAAAGGCCGAAGTCATGGCCGAGGTTATCGCGAAGAGCAAGGAGCATAAGGTCGATTCCTCTTTAACTAGATTCTGTCTCGCTGACGCGCCCTTTCCCTAGTATCTTCGCCAGATGCAACAAGAAAAGGACGAGGACCTCCGACGCCGGCTCGATCAAGACTTGGAGTCCTTGCGTTCGTTACTCTACACCGTCGATCCAGAAAGATCTACGGACGATGCAAGGCTCAGCGCTGCCGTGGAAGCTCCAAACATTGAAGATCAGGAATATGATAAATCTGTCAGAGAGCTCGCTTTCGAACAGAGGGCAAAGCCCAAAGACAGGACGAGGACAGAGGAGGAGCTCGCATTGGAGGAGAAGCAGGCTCTGGAGAGCGCGGAGAGGAAGAGACAGAAAAGGATGCGAGGAGAAGACCCTGACAGCGAAGGTGAGAGTGGACGAAGGAAGCGTCTCAAGCAAATCGGCGGGGACGATCTCGAGGACGATTTCTACGGCGAAGATGGCTTTGGCCCGGGGTTACAAGAGGAAGGGGTCGATGGGTCCGATGAGAGTGAAGGAGAGGACGTGGGCGTGGAAGAGGGGTCAGAAGACGAAGACGACACCGATGCCGACGATGATGAAGAGGTCGGATACGACACGGACTCCGAGCCTGAGGGCCTGGGCTCAGCTGAGGAGGGAGATGATGTTGAGCTCGTACCAAAACGGCAGGGAAAAACACACAAGTCGAACCCGGGGAAGGAACTCCCGTATACGTTCCCATGTCCGGAGTCACACGAGGAGTTTTTGGATATCCTTGAAGACATTAACGATGAGGACGTGCCGACGGTAGTCCACAGGATACGGACACTTCACCATCCCAGTCTTGCTGAAGACAACAAGTTAAAGCTTCAGGTAACGCAAATCGCCCCCGCGTTCCCTCACGTTTCCCTGACACCCTTAATCCCCTTAGGGACTGACTGGGGTACTCATCGACCACATCTTGTATATCACGACCCCACCCTCCCCCCGATTCACCCTACTTTCCGCTTTAATCCCTCACCTCTTCGCCTTGTCAAAAGCATATCCCACCGCATCCGCCCAGCATTTTGTTGAAAAGCTAGTGTTAATGCAGAAGAACCTCCGGCTTGGACTGTCAAGAGGCGCGACAAACCCAGAAGCCATGACTTGGCCTGGTCTACCAGAATTGATGCTTTTAAGGGTAACCGGGTCAATCTGGTCCGCCAGCGACCTGAATCATCCCGTCATCAGCCCAGCTCGGCTCCTGATGGCATCATACCTTGGCCTGTGCCGCGTCAGGGATCTCAGCGATATCTGTAGCGGCCTCTTCATTTGCACGTTGTGGTTACAGTTCGAGGATTACTCCAAGCGGTTTGTTCCCGAGGTCGTGACATTCCTGGCGAACGCTCTTCTGCATCTGTCTCCGCACAAGATAAACGATTTCGCGTCACTCCCAGGATCATTTCCCTCGCCGGACTTCGGTGCACGCCCAGAACTGAGACTAGACACGAAGAAGGCGCGAAAGCTATCCTTAGGAACCCCTGATCTCCCTGTCATGCTCCTCGGGACTGGAGGCGAACAGACGAAGGTAGACCTGTTTGGAACATGCCTAGCTCTACTAGAACGATTTGCGGATCAATACAAGAGCCTCGACGGCTTTTTGGAGCTTTACTCTCCCGTGCAAGACATCCTTGCTCAGTTGGATGTGGATCGTCTTCCGGGGGCACTTAGGGTAGGACGTCGCTCGTCGCTTCTAAATTGTACGCTGACCTCGACCTAGGACCGAGTCGCTGCGATAAGCTCGGTTTTATCCAAACTACTCAAGTTTTCCAAACAACAAAGGACCCCCCTTCGTCTTCAGATGCACAAACCCATTCCAATCCCGTCCTACGTGCCCAAATTCGAGGAGCGTTCTTCAAATTACCTCCGGAACCGTGACCCTGACCATGAGAGGAACGAGGCCGCTAAACTACGCAGACAATTTAAACAAGAAAAGAAAGGTGCGATCAGGGAGTTACGGAAGGACGCGAGGTTTTTGGCTGTTGTAAAGCGGAAGGAACAACAGGAGAAGGACAGGGTCTACAACGAACGACTCAAGAAGGCCCATGCGTCTATCGAACCAGAGAGGGCGGAAGAGAAGGCGATGCTCCGGGAAAAGGCAAAGGAAAAGCGTCGTGCCGGCAAGAGGTAGACACCTTGTACATTGAATTTCCTCGCTTAATGCCCATGTATACCGCGTCGTGATTAAGTTGTGACAAATGGTCGTGATCTGTGACATACCGCGTTTCCCTTCAGCCACGCCCATGGTCAGCATCGGACATGGATTCCAGCTCGTCCATACCGTCTTCTTCTCTCCCACGACCAGTACCGACACTACAAAACAAGGAGTCCGTGGACCTACTTGAACTTCTGCACGGCGATCTCAGCAATTCCAGCCTGGGATTGGATTCCGACGAAGATTGGGTCCCGCTCATTTCGAATTTCTGTCGCTACTATCTTTCGAAACTTCCGAGTCCGCATGGATGGCAATGGGATTTATTACACGAGAAGACTAAACTAATAGAACTCATCCTCGAGGTGGTATCCCGGGCCGTTTCCTCCAAGCCATCGTTATTTATTGGTCACGACTCCGGCGCAAAGCTTTTATTCACAACGCTGGTCGGTCTGCACTATGTACTGGACCAGTGGTGCTCCGTCGATGTACCCCCAAGCGACACTGTTGCCAGCCCGCAGGCGTTGAGGGGAAACGTTCTAGATGCCATCTTCGTGCACCTTCAATCCTTGGGAAATGGTGCCAAGCTAGGAGAGGACAAGGCAACAACGTGGGTCACCCTTGCAAGCATTATATCAAAGTGCCTTGGTATCTGCGATGGTATGCTTCCTCTCACTTGCACTTCATCCTCGAACTTCAATCGGTGCCCAGATTACCTCAACTCGATCATTAAACCCAACCTACCGTGGAAAATACATCTTTTCGGGGCTCAAAACAAGGGGCCAGACAACACAGTTTTTGATGCAGTGGGATATCCCTCGTACTTTTTTGGTTCAATCCCTAACCTGTGAACAGGAAGAGGACACTATCCCGGACTCCGTCGTTATCCGTAAACCATCTCAACTTCCCTTATTCCTTAGTCTCTTGAACGCGATCGTTCTGAGAACACTTTCGCCCCCGATGCTCTGCCAAGACCTACTCGTACACCACACTCGACGTGCAGTCTCCACATCGAGAGACCTCTGCGATCATTTTCTGTCATCTTCGTGCTCGTTACCCCCGACAGAGCGCATTAAGGCGGTATCTCGTATTCTTCAAGCCATCCAACCATTCTGCCGTGACGGGAGTGGTGTTGAAACCGCTTCGCGTGCGATTCAGTCCCGTGCGATCCTATACCGTCTCGAACACAGCTCACAGGGAGGTTGGGACCATTTCGATGCCGCTTTTCAGGAATATGTAATGGAGCCGATGTGCACTACGACAGACCTGGTGCCCATTATCGATTCGATTCTCTCCAGAGATTTGCCAGACGCTTTTCGAGTACGTTGGTCACCCATGTCCACAGTTCACATGTCTGATTTATTGTCAACCAAGGATGCTGCCATGTCGTATATTAGCAAGTGTACACGGACGTACGACGATGAGACCTTGCAAGCGCTTGAGGTTCGATTGAATCAACTAAGGGGCGATCCTCGCACAATTACCGAAAGGATTGGAAGGGTGTTGGAAGCGATCCGACATACCACTCCAGACGTCAAACCTGCTCACGGGAAAGTCCAGTGGATGTCGCGCGTGAGAGTATTGGTCGAACGGGTTATTGCACCAGATTCCGTCGGTTGGATGGAGGATGATTCTTCCATGTCAAAGAGTTCATATATGACCCGCGCACTTTCCGATATTCGCAACCGTTTTGAGAGGTTGGTCCTTTGTAAATATCACAAATTTCAGGTCACTCACATTAAATAGCAAGCTGTTGTATAAATCACAAGAACAGGGACGTATAGCATTGGCAAAGGAGATCAGCAACCTCGCATGTTGCCTCGTCCATCCAGAGGCCGAGTGTACCCCCGAGTTCACTCCGAAGCATGGATACACAATCTTAACCACCTGCTCACAGGTCCTTGAGATGTTGTTGGAAGGACCAGTGGGCAAAGAGGTTACACCTACGGTACATCAGGCGGTGATGAAAAGTCTATGGCAGTGCCTCAAACACCATCAGTCAGGACTTTCCGCATCTGCCCTGAGCTGCGCCCACAGTATTTCTGCCAAGGGGCTGATGGATGACCATCGCCATATCCGTTTGGCGGCAGGGTGCGTTCGCGGTGCTACCGCAGCGCTACAAATGCTCAAACAATTTTCCCAGTCACGTCGCAGCCGAGTTAGTGAGGTTGTATCAAACCAATGAAAACGACAAAGCCTCGTCGTTAATGGATTCCGTCCTGAGGGGGCTCAAGCGTCCAGACACGCACAAGGAGACAACTCTATTGGTCCTCGGATATATTGCAAAGTATGTCACAAAGCGCATCCAACCCCGATAACTGTTCACCGGGAGAAGGGTTGCTGTGGGCCGTGCTTTAGGACGGGCCATCTGTTCGATATTTTCTCAGATTGGAAAGTCAAATCATGCTATCCGCGGAACCGCGTACCTGCAGGTGAGTGAAGTCAATGTCGATCGGTGAAAGCCGCTGATATTCAACACTTTTGTAGTTAATGCAACTCGCGAAACATTACAAGAAATCTCATTATGACTTCCTGAACCCATACATGGACCAAATCATTGATTACACAATGTCCCGAGTCAACTCCGAACCGACGCTGCTTCCAGAGCTGTGTCGATTTATTTCGATGGGCGTACCGGAGTTCATACGGCGCACACTATCGGTGACCCTTCCCAAATCTATCATCCAAAGGAAGCGCTCCGTGTTAGATTACATCGAGAACACGCTTGGCGAACGTATATCCACCCTTGTTCTGGGTTTGGCGGCGGAGTTACTGGCTCGTGTATTCCTGCTTCAGGACGCGGACGCGATCGACGAAGCTCTAGATTTCACTTTGGATCTGCTTAACGAAAACACCGGCCAGCAGAGGGTTACTCTCGAGAGCCTTATCCTGAGCTGTGACGTTGCGCTGCTCACCGAACTTGTCATCGCCATGCACAACAGAGATCCCGATATACAATCCCTTGTATGTTTTTCTTCCGTCAACCTCGGACATAGTCACTCAAGGTACCCAGGTAATCGATGGGTTCAGAAGAGTTCAAGTAGCGACTTCTCAGTCTCCTTCCAGGAAAACTCGCCCACCCAACCAAGAAGTTGCTACTAAGGAGTTTGTGACAACCAACATGCTCGCAATTATGATGCGGCTCAGCGAATCCCTTCATGATATGTACGGCAAGAAACCGATCGAGACGAAGGGTCAGATTATCGGTGGGATTGCCCCGCTTATCTCCTACGTTGGGAATGCGATAAGTGGCATTGGGCTACAGGTGAGTCCCTCTCTGCTAGCGTCTAGAAGTTATATCTGACAGGCTCAGACAATGGCTCTCCTCCAAGCCATGCTCGGATTTCCTCCGCTTGTTTCGGTGACCCTTACCACCTGGAAGGTTTTCTTACGGACCTTGCAACCATCGGACCTCGGCCTCTATATCGGTGTAACCAGTGCAGCGTTCCTCGCGTCGTGGGAGCAGTTTAGTCGGGACGAAAGGGTCGTGGCCAAAGAATGCCTCGAGTACATTGTCATCGAATGCGGCGACGAGCTTGGCTCGCACCTGGACGAGATAGCCGACCTACGAAAGCATCAAGAGCTGCAGACGGTCAGCGCTGCTCTGTCAGAACTTCGTCGCGACGAAACGCCGGAGAATCAACTGCTGAGGATATTAAATCGTACTTCCAACGAGAACTACGCGGTCGCGTGTCAGGCGATGGAGGAACTCAAATCTTTCATGCTATCAAAACACTCCGGGTTCATTCACGACCTTGCATCAGGAGATGCCTTCTCCCCCCTTGTTTCGGAGATTGTCTCAAAACTCATGACTGCTGCGGCTCGGGATGACGATAACGCGGAACCTCTGAGACTACTCGCCTACCACTGCCTTGGGATCTTCGGGGCCGTAGACCCAGACCGCTTCGAGCTCCCATCGGGTGACGAGAACGCTGCTCTGTTCAGCAACTTCAACGATGAAAACGACGCCGTGGCATTTGCTCTGTATCTTATCTCTGACGTCCTCGTTGGAGTATTCCGCTCCGCGAGCGACCTCAACTACCAGACTCAAGTTGCCTACGTAATACAAGAATTACTCAAGTTCTGCAAGTTCACCCCTAGCATTCTTTCTGCGGCACCACCCTCATCTGTAACCCTGAAGGTTCGGCGCCGCTGGGAGATTCTACCAAAGCACGTCGTGGAAACAGTCGCTCCATTCCTGGAATCGAAGTACCACAAGAAGAACCAACTCGAAATCAGGGACTCTGGCATCGTGTATTTGGTTCAACCTACTTACCGGGAGTGGATCCAGCAGTGGACGGCATATCTCCTCGATAAGGCGGTTGGGACTCACGTCAATGCAATATTCCCACTGTTCCACTGGATCATCGTACATAAGGATGCCAGTATTGCACATCGGTTACTCCCCCATCTTGTCTTGAACCTTATGATATTTGGGCCGCAGGAGGAGGTTGAGTTCATCCGCATGGAGATTTTGACTGTATTGGAAGACCAAGTCAATCCAGATGGAAAGTCGACCAACGATAAACGTTTTCTCAGCACTCAGGTGGGACAACCGTTCCGAAGTTCCGCAGTCCTCTGACATTCCACCAGGCGATATTTATGCTCATGGACCACTTGAACAAGTGGGTCCAACTAGTTCGGCAAGAAGCGACCGGCAAGAAACCGGATGTCGGGACCAGGCGGGGTAGGACGCACGGGGGCGATGAAATGGAGCAACGTTTACTGCGAGTGGACTCTATTCTGTCCAGTATACCTCGAGAACTGGTGGCCCGAGCCGCGCTTCAGTGCAAGGCGTTTGCGCGGTCATTGATGAGTTTTGAGGGCCAAGTCTTCGACCTAAAAGCGAATGACGCTACCGAAGCCGAATTGCAACCTTACTACGAGCACCTCCACGAGATATATGCAAACCTCGACGAACCCGACGGGATGGAAGGTGTTTCAACTCTGGTATTAACGCCGTCACTGGAACACAAAATTCGACAACACGAGAGTACGGGCCGGTGGACGTCTGCTCAGAGCTGTTGGGAAGTCAAGCTACAGAACAACCCGAACAACCTCGACTATCACATCGGACTTCTGCGTTGCCTTCGGAACTTGGGACACTATGGTTAATTTGTTCATTCCGCGAACGTCCCCAAGTTGGCTAACATGATTCTTAGACACCCTCCGAACGCATGTCAAGGGTGTACTCACTCGCAATCCCGAATGGGAGCCGGCCTTAATTAGCTTTCAGGTCGAGAGCGCGTGGGTGGTTGGTGATTGGCAAGAGGTCCAAACTTGCGTTGACCGGACAGAGACCGACACATCACATACGGTGATCGCTCGAGTTCTCCTTGCTTACCACAACGGAGAATCGCCCGCTGCCGCTCTCGCCTCTGCGCGTAAGTTGCTCGGTGCCCCCATAACGGCTGCTGGTGCGCGAGGATATCGCGGGTGTTACCAATATGTGTTGGACTTGCACATGCTACAGGAGGTCGATCTGATCAGCTCAGTGTCCACCGGACCTCCGCCACGTCCAATACGTGAGCTCTCCGGAGCCTTAGCCGCAAGACTGGAGGCGACCCTTCCCGCATTTAGAGTCCGCGAGCCGATCCTGAGTATGCGAAGGACTGCCTTTGGCATCAAGTGAGTGATTCGTCGATGATCCATGGATATCATTCAACGAACGCTCGACAGTGGTCAACAAGGAGATGGTGATAACGTTATCGGGCTCACATGGTTGGACAGCTCAAAAATCGCCAGAAAGGCTGGTCATTGGCAAACTGCATACAGCGCAATGTTGCAAGCCCAGCGGAGGGCTGCACCGTATTGGTTTTTAGAGAGTGCGAAGTTGACAAAGGCTACGGGCGAACCACTGCGGGCTCTCCAGGAACTGGAGCATGCGCTTCGTTCCTCCTCGCACGTCGAAGATCAGGAGAACCACAAGTCGAAAGCCAAGGTAAGTAACCTCACATCCCACACACACCCTCCACTTTCCTAACAATCCTCAGGCTCTCGTGACTCGTGCCCGCTGGATGAACGAATCGGAGAGGTATCAGCCCACAGAAATTCTGAAAGCTTTCCAAGCGGGGGCCGATATATTCGCAATGTAGGGGGAAAATGCTTCTGTATCTATACAACTAATATCCTCCAGGTGGGAAAGCGGTCACTTCCACCTTGGTCACTTCCAAGATGAATGTTTCAAGATGCTACCACAGGCTGACCTGCGCACGAGGTGAGTGAATCACTCATAATTAATTCCCTTTATTAAGTTGTAGAAATAGAGGTTCTCGTATGAACCTCAACACAATCAGGTTCTACTCGAAGGCAATCAAGGCTGGATCGAAATACGTGTATCAAACTGTGCCACGTCTGCTGACGTTGTGGTTGGATCTGGGAGAAGATGACCCAGATTTAAGGGTGGAATCCAATCAGAAGATAAATCAGGAAGTTGCAAAAGCCATTGAAACGATACCCACATACAAGGTTCGTCCTTTCTAATTCGGCCACATGATGCATACTCATTTTTGCATCTTAAAGTGGTTTCCGGCCTTTCCTCAGATTGCTTCACGTGTCAGTCATGGGAGTATCGAGGTTTACAAACTGCTTGCAAATTTGATTTGTCGTATAATCGGGGAATACCCGAAGCAAGCACTCTGGTTGTTCATATCTGTGGTCAAGTCTACGAAACAGACCCGAGCGACACGAGGTAGGAAGCTCTTAGATCGGCTGAAGGTTTGTTTAATTTCGGTACTTCCGGTACAAGCCGCTTACCTGGTTGGACGCAATAGTCAGACACTCAATATCGGGGCACAGAAGTTCCTGGTCTCATAGAAGACTCACTGGCGATGACGAACGAGCTGCTTAAATTATGCGACCACCACATCAGGGATGACAGGAAGACCCTGAGCATGCAGAAAGACTTCCCAAACCTCTTCAAGCTTGCGCCCTCCAGAATGATCATCCCCCTCCAGGAGTCGTTAATAGCCAGCTTCCCACCCACTTCCTCATCCGAGACGACTCACCAACCTTTCCCGATCGATGCTCCCACCTTCGAACGTTTGTTGACTCTCTTTTTATTTTCCCGGATTCTGGATCTGACTCTTATTAGTTCTCTACGACGAAATTGAGATCATGCGCTCTTTGGCGAAGCCGCGAAAAATTAGCATAAGGGGCAGCAATGGTCAATCGTACGTCTTCCTCGGAAAACCAAAGGACGACTTGCGGAAGGACGCCCGCTTGATGGATTTCAACGGAATTATAAACAAACTATTGAAAGCCAATTCCGAATCTCGAAGGCGAAAGCTTTGTAAGCTTTTCCCCCATACGTTACGCAGATCGCTTACCGTTGTTGCAGACATTCGCACTTATGGCGTTGTCACCCTAAACGAGGAGTGCGGGTTCATCCAATGGGTGTCTTACACTATTCCCGTGCGCAACGTGCTTGTGAAAATGTATGAACAACGAGGTATCGCAGGTGGATGGGCAAGTCACAATTCTGGTCTTATTTTAAACGGTGTTTGATATTTCTTAGAGCGGAGAACTTGCCCATGCGTTTGGTAAGATAAAGGGGGCCGAGTCCCTGAGAGAGGTTGCGGAAATATTCCAAACCGACATCCTCAGGCAGTCCGTGCAGTTTTATTTCCTCGTCTGAATGCTGAAGGTGAACGATGGTATAGGTTCCCACCACTTTTCCACATCTGGTTCCTGGAGACGTTCCCAGAGCCCTCTGTTTGGCTGTCGAGTCGCCTGGCATACAGTCGAACTGCAGCTGTCATGTCTATCATCGGATTTATCCTCGGGTACGGTAGCCACCTTTTCAAAAACCCACTTGCTGACCCCGGGTGCAGCCTCGGTGATCGTCATCTTGAAAACATCCTCATGGATTCACACACCGGGGACGTTGTACACGTGGATTTCAATTGTCTTTTCGAGAAGGTATGTTCTGTTGGTACCCCAAAATATAGCAATCTTTGACGCGATGCAGGGAAAAACACTGGAAACGCCTGAACGTGTCCCTTTCCGACTCACCCACAACATTGTTGATGCTCTTGGCGTGACGGGACCCGAAGGTAGACCCTGTATTCTCCTTTCATTCGGTTTCGATGGTACTCACTCATTGTCAGGTCTTTTCCGTATCGCCTGTGAAATCACACTGCAGATCCTGCGTACGAACAAAGATTGCCTCATGAGCGTCTTGGATGCTTTTATTCACGATCCGTTGATGGAATGGGAGGATGAGAAACGGAGATTGGTACGAGCCGTTTACGACTACACAGGAGCAAGAGTTGCTGATCAATTGTACAGGATAGAAAGTCAAAACACGCGAATAATAACAACGTAAAAGCCCTGACCGATCTCAAGGTGTTGGCAAAGAATGCCCTGGACCCGATTGGAAAGAAACTGAGAGGGATTTATACCTCGAATGGGAAAGGGCACCTAAAGGAAATATCGACTAGTACCTTGGTGCAAATGGTCATCCAAGAAGCCACGGACCCTGCAAATCTGGTACGCCAGCTAAATCTTGTTAATATGCACCCTGTTTTTAACATTCCGGTATCACAGGGGAGGATGTACCCGGGTTGGGCACCACATCTATGACCCTCCTCGGCCGTTCACACGGAACCAAAAGCTCGAAACGCATCTCATCCCCTGTCCCTCGTCTGCACTTAACCCATCTGTCAGTAATCTCCGTTGTATCCAACACCAATTGTACAATTTGTATCATAAAACGGGGTTTATCTATCCCAATCCTCCAAGGAAAACGACAGGACACTGAATGTTGATGATTCTGGTCTACCTTTACTTCCGAGATTCTCAACGCCGCGACGAATAAACCGAACAAGTCCATCAAGTTCCCTCGACATCTTTTCCACCTTCGTAAAAGCATCTTCCTCCGCAAACGAGATATCGGTGTCCCCAATGAAAGAGGGCGGTTCCATGCTATATCCCTCATCGTTGTCATCTTCGTCTGAATCGCTGCTTTCTACATCAAGATCGATACTGTTCCCTTCGCGGTCTTGTCCTCTACGGGAGAACTCAATCGTGTTTTTGCGTAACCGACGAAGTCGTTTACTCCGGTGTCTTCTGACACGCAGTGAAACTGATGCGTCACGACTTCGGGAGACGCTGTCTTGGGGTGATTCACCCTTGAGGGCCGCAAAACATTCAGTAAAGTAAAGGGAGACGTCGAGGATCGAAAGAATGGAACGGTATATTGAGGCATCCTAGTCAGAACGAATCTTTCAGTCGGGATTGAGATAAGCGGGCCCGTTCGTCGTACCTTCTGTTGTAGAAAGCACCTGCTTTTGATCGATTCGACACTTGATCGGGTTGAGAAACCACCATTACGAGAGGTTGATGGGCTTACTGTTCGCTGTGTAGTTGGATGATTTCGTCAAGTGATTTGACCTCTCGAAGGCATTTGTGGAACTTGCTAACTTCGATTTGGATGACCTGCGAATACTCTGTAAGTCATCACACAGTCGCCGCCAAAAAGAATGTTTATGGACACACGTAGGTTGAGACATAATCAAGGAGAGTGCTATATCAGGCAAAAGCATAAGCCAAATGGAAGGAGATGATGACTTTGTCCCTCACTTGACAAACCAAGACAACTTATTCCGGAGCGCATAGAAGGCCTTCATCTCCGCTTGTTGGCGAGCATCCCTAGACGCGAGCCCTGATCCGCGCAAGACCGTATTCTCCAAGAGGCTCCTCGCTCGTTTGATTTGTGTCAACAAAACGAAGATCGAAGAATACGATTGGATCGCCTTCGGACCGCAGATATAGGTCAATGGGAATGGGACAGCGTATTCCATAAACAGCGGGTCCAGCCCCCTCACACTCCTTGTCGTCGCTTTCTCCGGAATGTCCTGATACGAGAGCCGAACGAGCGAAGGGTCGATCCACCTATGATAGCTCATCTCCACGACGTCTCGGAATACGCTGTTGAGAAAATGAAAGTCGAACCAGGCCTGTTGCGAGTCCATCTTGGCGAAAAGTGAGTCAAGGAAGTGGTTCATCACGTCTCCGCGCCTCATAAAGTAGCAGTCCTCCATCACGTTCAGGTGGCGCTCAAGCTCGCAATCCTCTAGCAGAACCTTCGTAAGCGTCTGTTGAGCGGAGAGGTAGCGGGGGTGGAGGTCTTCGTGGATAATCCTGGAGAGGACTTCGGCTGAAGTGGGAAGCATAGTCGCCTCTTCTTCCTCTCTCCCAGATGAGTCGGGTTCCCGGACCAGTACCTCGAACCGCTTCCAACCGACACTAGCAGTCGTGAGGGCTACATCTAGTGTGTCCCCGGAGTCCCCGGGTTGGGGGTCCCCACCAAGGGCTCTTAATAGCCCGACCGCCTTCCCCGCACTCAATACATCTTGAGCCACATGCTCGACAAACACAGGAAGCGCCTGTGAACTCCCATTTCCATCGTTCCTCAAAGTACATCCCTCCATCCAGAAGTCCGGGTCCGACAAGGGTATTTCATTGTCCTCGATGAAGAACTCGTCGTCCACAACCGTTTGGCCATTGCCTCCATCGTCTCCGGGAACCACGGGAGCCCCGAGACTCGAAAAGTCGTGGATCGGCATCCCGTCCCTTATCCACGCCCCAATCATCGACCAAACAGGCTCGACACTTTTGGAGAAGACCCTCATCAGTGTCGCAGAAATGGCGGTCTCTCCCATCAAATCTTGTTCGCAAACCGCGTACAGGAGCGCATTCAGAAGATGTGTGGTGATGACCGCTGGGGGGACGTTGTTCTGAACCTCGGTTAGATCCCATATCGGTATTTCAGAGGGATCAATGACGGCCGACTTCGTGAAGTGAACCTGATACTTTCTGGAGGTGGACGCCTTTTGGGTGACATCTTCTAGGATCTTCTTCAAAGTATCAAACGTAGTCCCAAACTCATCCCGAACAGATTTTTCCAGGCTGAGTAAACTGACGACCAACGGTTGTTCGGTGCTCCCGGAAGGTCCCTGGGCACGGCAGATATCTTCTTCTCTGGAGGAGCACCAAGCGTCGAACCTCCGTACTTCAAAATCTACGGCCTCGGCGAATGCTTCGAGAGTCCTAGAGTTCCTCCTCCGGAAGTTGAGGATATAGGAGATCTTGTCCTCCACGTCACTCTTTGTACACTCCGTGGCTTTCGTGAACACAGTTGAGACAAATCGACGGAGATGCTGTAGGGTCGTCGCCAGGCGCGCAAAGGCGGAGATGATCGAACGTTGGGAGTCAGGGGTTAAGTGCATGAGTCTTGGGGAGTTTGAAGGCTATGCGCCGAGGTTAGCTATATGTACATAAGCTAGAGTGAGAGATAGCTTCCATACTTGATACGAAAACAGATGTTCTCCTGAATCCACCCAGGTGAACATGAGGTTCTCGAAATTTTGGAGACCCATGAGTACTTCGCGGACAGCATAATGTTCAGGGATGTATTTCTAACGACGGTCGTAAGCCCAATACTCGATAAAAGTTGGGGGTAGCACACCTCGTGTGCAGCTGCCCCAAATATACCCAGGGCGGAGCCTTTCTGTGCCCTGTTTAGGGAAGGAGCGAGGGTTGAGTGATTGCCGAGGCTGAAGGGGCGGTCGAGGTCGGCCTGCATGCGCCATTCCGGTCGCCAGTATTGCCTCGCCAGTAAGTCTTCGAATGCTTGACGATGTTTATAGAACTCTGGGACATCTTTTAGAACGGCACGATCGTCGTCTCTCCATCCCCTGATCTCCAGCGGGTCGTCCTCCTCGAGTCTCATTGAGGTCAAGGAGCCCGCAAGTGAAAGGGAGTCCGAAGCGTCGTCACGACTGATGTCGTCATCGTCCCATGGGGATAAAGAAGGGCTACTTCCGCTTGATTGAACTTCCCATCCCTCTACGGTGGACCCAGGCGGCAACCCATAGACCCCTTCCCAGTGTTGTCCGTGGAAAGGTTCCTCAGCAAGGATCTCTGCCCATGTCAAAGGGAGGGGAAGTTTCGGAGGGTTGTAGACGCGTTGGAGGTACGACTCAGCGAGCCCATGGGTCGACCGATCTGGCGGAAGGGATAAAGTAGCCTATGGTCTAAGGCGTTATTGTGGTGGTCAGCGACAAACTAATAAAGGAACATACCAAAAACTGTAGGTGATCAGGGAGGCGAGATGTCTATCAGAGGTGGCAGACCAGGTATCAGCTCACGAAATTTTGACTGGGATGCGAGCCTTACCTTGACTTCCGCGTCCAGATCAATATTGCGTTCTGCGCGTTCCTTGAGTCGTTTATATGTCATATCAATCGCAGAGGCAAGGTCATCATGAGAATGGATTTTGGCCTTTTTCACTAATCTACGACATTAGCAGACCGCGCATGCTACATGAATCGAAACAGAAAAGAGAGATAGAGGGAAGCGAAGTGTGAACACACCCTGTGAAATAGGCATCCGTCTTCTTCATATCCCAACTGACCCCTACCACCCCACTGATCCCAAGCATACCCAATTCCAGGTGCTTGTTGGCATAATCGCACGCGATCTTATAGTTTTCCGGATCGTTCTCGTTCGTGATGCCCGTTATCTGAGTGACAAGGGTATGAATCAAGCCCGAGACCTTGGCTGTTATCTGCGAGTGGGCGGGGGTATGATATGATTGTCGGCTTCCTGGTCTTTGAGAAAGCCGCGAAGCCGGCCGTTGGGACAACCGAGATATCGGCCTCGAGATTCCTAGGGATGAGGACGGCCGAAGTGTCGAGGTAGTCGAAGCTCCTGACAGCGGTCGATTGGACAAACTAGATTGGGGTCTGTCGACATTTGACGGGGTCGAGGTCGACCGCTGGATCTGCATCGCGTCGACAACGCGAGGACGCGACGGTGTTGGTGGCGATCAAGCTTCAAACGAACGTGACGCGCTTGTGGCTTCACCTCTGACCGCTATCCTCCATCATGGTCAGCCGCCTCGCAACTCGAGGCTTCACGACCGCGCTGTCTCTCGCGAGGCAGAGCAGGCTATCACCATCTCTCTCCAGGAGTGTGGTATACGCCGCGCCTGATTCAGTTTCCAAGGCGGAGCCAAAAAAGTCAGCTACACTTGCTGACCTGACTGCCCAATTGGACTTATCTATCTCTCGTAGAAGCACAGGCACCACCATGACCAATGGCAACGGAAACGGTAATCATACCACAACTAGCAAGAACGGCCACTCATGGGCAGAAGGCAGTGGAGATGGTTCGCCGTCCGATTGGTCGCGAAGCTTCCACGGTCTATCTTCACAACCTTTTGACAAGGAAATATCTGAGATCCTTCTGGCCCCCGTCGACCCAGTTGATGTTGAGGTCAAACCAGGTACGCCTCTCGCCAAGCCCAGTACCAAGGTTTAATCCCGAAATACCATGCAGACGGCATGATATACCTTCCTGAAATCAAATACCGTCGCATTCTTAACAAGGCTTTTGGCCCTGGCGGGTGGGGCCTCGCCCCTCGTAGTGAGACAAATGTTGGACCAAAGGTGGTCAGCAGAGAGTACGCGCTTGTATGCCTTGGCAGGTACCCACTAAAACCCCCCGTCGGTTTGTAACATGCTGAAGTTTTGGTGGGTAATTCCTAGGCTGGTAGCGATCGCAAGGGGCGAGCAAGAGTACTTCGACCCCTCCGGGATCCCAACCGCCACTGAAGCTTGTAAGAGCAATGCGTTAATGAGGTGCTGCAAGGACCTCGGCATCGCCAGTGAACTCTGGTAGGCTCACAGGAACATGGTATACCTCGGTACGCTGACCTTGGTTACTCTCAGGGATCCGCGATACATTCGCGAGTTCAAAGCCGCTCACTGCGTCGAAGTATTCGCTGAAAACGTTACAACCAAGAAAAAGTGCGTGATACCACCCCCTCATTTCCTCGCATCATTGATTTGCATACTAGGAAGAAGTTATGGCGAAGAAAGGACCAGCCCAAGATGGATTATCCCTGGAAGGAGTGATTCACGGGGCCCCTTCATCTACTTGCTTATTTCCGAACCCTCGATTTCATCTCGTACAGTCTGTCCACGGTGTGACCTGGTTATAATAGACGTGATAGGTAATGCCACTACCCCTTTCAAGAGCGAAACGAAGTCCGCCGTGCTACAGAGACACGGATACGCAGCTCAAAGGACGCAAGCGCGTATAGTTTATTGCTATGACAACTAAAGGAACACACCTCTATACCAGTGGGAGGGGAGGAAAATAGACGGGAACAAAACGAGATACGATACATACTAGTACAATAATTCAGCAGAAAATTGACAGCATACATAGTAATCCGACGCAGGAGGTCCGCGATGAGACAACATCGAACCGTATCCGGGGAGATGAAAAAGGTGTAAATCGAGCAAGGGTTAGGAGATTAGTTTTTGCCGCGTCTCTTCTTGGGCTTCGAGGGAGAAGGCGTATTCGTAGAGCTGGTAGAAGCCGCGTTATCGGTGACAGGGGCAGGAGTGGGTTGAGTGGAGGTGGAGGTGGAGGCGGAAGTGGGCTGCGGCTTCCTGTGTTGGGGCAATGGCTTCTTCGGCCGAGGGTCCTGTTTCTTAGGTGTACCCTTGTGCAATAACTGGACCAGGAACGTTCCAATGGCGCCAGTAGCAAGAATGAGGACAACGCGGGGGACCCTGGTCGTCTGGCCGTATACCAAGCTCAAGAGCTGAGCAAAGTAATCCATAACCCATTCGCTGTTCGGAGAAGGATGACGTCAGGTGTTAAGCGCGCAGGTGAGAGAAGGTGAGGCTTACTTGCTGCCGCCGGGGGCAAAAGAACTGTTCCACGGCTGGTGATCGGCGTAGGCCTTGTCCTTGAGCCAGCTCCTCATGGCGTCGACGTCAAGGCGAACTTGATTCGGGCTGAGGAACCGGAGGGTCTTGCCGCGATCGGCCAGGACTACAAGTTTGGGGGCCCTACAAGGAATTCGTCAAGACTCGTGTGACACACGTGAAGTGAGAAACACTCACTGCCAGACTCCCCACTTGGTAGTCAAGGCGGTGACGTTGATATAATCGATACGCCCCCACCTCACATGAGGCAGATCGTTCTCCTTAATAGAGATGTCATAGGCCTCGTCGAACTTTTCGTCAAACATCTGTGAGAGACCCCTCGGTTGGTCGGCTTGAATCGTACTGGCGGTGTCGGGAAATAATGAGAATCCTCATCACACTCAGAGTCCCAGAAACAAGGGAATTCACTCACACGATCAGAAACCAGACGCGTTCCCTCTCCTCCTCTTCGTTGGAGAAGGTCTCGTCGACGATCAGGCTCCCGTAGTTTTCGTCTGTAATCAGGGGGATTCTCTTGTCCCACATGTTCTCCTTCCTGTGCTCCGCCTCCTCCTTAGCCGCGGTATAGTTGAACCCAACTTTGAGAAGCGCATTCCCGATCGGCCCTTCGGTGAGAATTTTGGACCAGTGGAAGGGAGTTTCTGCTAGAGGTGCTGCTCCCGCGTCCGGAGGAGGTGGAAGATGTCCTTCGGGGCGGTCACCTGGATTCCGCTCGCGGGGATTCGCGTCCTCTTGGACGACTTTCTGGCCCGGTTGCCAGCCTGCGGAGTAGTACTGGGCATAAACGGAGGTCGAGAAGGAGAAGAGAGTGCAGAGGAGGAGGGGAGAGAGGAGCTTCATGGTGGTCAAGGGGAGGACCGGGGATGATCAACGCCAATTTATGTTCGGGACCTTGTCCTCAAGTTCCACGTGCACCAAACCAGCACCATCATCATCCGCCGAGCGGTCGACGTGCACAGCCAGATTGTTTGTGCATTCGCATCATGTCCTCGCTGGTCTCTCTCTTTCTGACAGCCTCGCTCGCGGCCTCACGCGCCTCTGCTGCTCCTCAGGACGGTCGGTCTCCGCTGGACTCTCGGCTACCTCTGACCGCTGACCATGGGATGGACAGTGCCCTCCGCCGCCTCTTTTTACGTCCCCACTCTTCCAGGGTTGGTCCAAGATGAAGAGAACCCATTACGCATGTTTGCTGGACACATCCCGTCCGACCCAGATGCGGCATCATTACCTCCCACAACAGTGTATGCCCACACGTTTTTTCTGATGATCAAGCCTCGGCGGCGAGCAGACAAGGAGCGTATTATGTTCTGGTTCAATGTACGGCACATAGTACTCCCTGGTTTTTTCCGTCTCTAATTGTCGAGGTCGCGTCACAGGGTGGTCCTGGATGCTCATCTTTTGATGGGCTTATGCTGGAGTCTGGCCCTCTGAGGATGAAGGAAGGGGTGTTACAAGTCATCGAAGGTGGTTGGGATGAATACGCCACTATCGTCTTCGGTGTGTTTCTCCAGCAGGAGCTATCGGGATTTAAACTCACTGTGCGCAGTCGATCAGCCAGCAGGCACTGGATATTCGTATACGAGCACGAACAGATATGTTCACGAGTTGACTGAGGTGATACCAAACCACTACCGCCTCATCTTGTGTACTGAGTTATCTTTGAGGCTGCTCGCCAACAGATGGAATTCATGCGCAATTTCTACAAAGTTTTCCCAGAATACCAGGAGGTCGATGTAAGTTGCTTACTGTGGGCGCCTATTGGTTATGGCTAACTGGAGTTCCGCGTCCGAAGACGTACCTCGTAGGAGAGAGCTATTCTGGACAATATATACCATACTTTGGTAGGCTGTTAGCGGTGGGACTCCTGAACTGTGCTCACGCAGATATATGTAGCTGATGCGATGCTCAAAGCTGGTCTTCCGCGAACTCTTAGAGGACTCGCGATTGGAAACCCCTGGATGGACGCACGCAGACAATACCCTGCCTACCTTGAATATGGCCTCAAGCATGGGCTGGTGGAAGCTGGGTCCGACGTATGGAAAACCCTCGTGTCCACCCATGTAGCATTGCTAATACCTTATCTCCAGCACTACAAAAAGGCCAAGTCCGAGACAGACAGCTGTATCGAGAGACTTGCAACAATCACCGACAGGGAACCCTTGAGAGATCAAGCATGCGAAAATATTATGGGAATTGTGGCCGGGTCGAGGGATAAAATGTGAGCGAAAGTTGTTGAGCGCAGAGAGGTGTCTAATCCCCCTTTAGTGTCGATGGCGATGTCACGGAGTGCATCAACATGTACGACATCCGATTAGATGACACATTTCCTGCCTGTGGTTCGAATTGGCCGTACGAACTTGCCAATATCACTACATACCTTCAGGTACGATTCCAGGCTAACAGTACCGGAATGTACAAGATTCAAGCCCCATTCGTAGAGGAAGGACGTCACGGCAGCCCTCCACGCAACAGGAAAATCCACCGGTTGGGTGGAATGCGACTCAGCTGTGCACAATGCGTTGAAGAACCAAAATTCAGATTCCGCTGTGACATTGCTACCAAAGATTCTCGAGAAAATACCAATAATGCTGTTCGCTGGCGACCAGGACCTGATCTGCAATTACGTTGGTATTGAAGCGCTGATTTCTGCCCTAACGTGGAACGGCGGAAAGGGATTGGGGAAAGTTCAGACACAATCATGGACTGTGGATGGTACCCCCGCCGGAACGTGGGTTACATCACGGAATTTGACGTATGTCAAGGTATGGAATGTTCCTACCATGCTCACAGCACGCCCGTGGTGACTAAAGCATAATCATGATCGTGCAGATATTCAACGCTTCGCATATGGCACCTTATGATAACCCTCACGTCACGCACGACATGATCCTTCGGTTCATGGGGGTTAATTTCTCTTCTATTACTGATGGTTCAGCAAGAATACCAAGCAGCGTTGGGGATGACGTGAAACCTGTCTTTGGACCGCAGGATCAGAAGCCAACCCCGCCCCCCGCCGGTGCAGGAAAGACCCCCGAGCAAGATAAGGCAATGTGGGAAGGTAATTCACAACATTATTCCGGACCTAGTAGCCGAAATCCTGACCGCTTTATCAGCATACTACAACGCTGGTTCAGCAGCACTGGTTCTCCTGCTAGTTCTCCTGGCGATTGGCATCTTCTTCTGGTGTCGCATTCGCTCACGACGACGCGTGTCACGAGTCCGGCTGGAAGAGGAGAATATACCGCTACACTCCAGCACGAATGACGATGAGGGATTCAGACAGAGGGCTGGGAAGGGTAAGGAGAGGGTATTGGGGAACGCAAGTGAGAGGGAAGAGATGTTCGCGGTTGCCGACAGTGACGACGAGGACGAATTCAGGAGTCCTAATCCTGTCAGATGAGTGCTCAGCGCTCAGGTTCGAGGTGACTGTAGGTCGTTTCGTGTTATGGAAGGGCTTTGTCGTTGTTGTAACTTATAAACATGCTATTCTTGTGCTATTCGCAGATTCAGCTGTTTAGTCCATACAGATATAGATTTTATTAAGCATAGTAACACGATGCGTGCGACACGTCCTATTAAACAGACGTCGTATCCAGCGAAAGCCAAGAAAGAAATGTGTGCGTTATGGTTTCACCAAACCGTCAAAGGCAGACTGCCGAAATACGGAAAGTACAGGAATATAACGCCGTACCCCCGCTCCGCGGGGTCGACCGACACGAAAGTACCAGTCAAGCGAGTCAACACCGAAGTGGACTCAGCCCTCCCTTTATATAATACCCCATGCCATCCGGCCAACCCAGAGAGCAGAAATATACTTGGTCTGGTGAGCATCCTCTCCATAGAAGAGGACACCTTCGCTCCCCCAACCTGAATGACGGCATCTCAGCCTCGTACGCCACAAAAGCGCAGGACTGCACCCGATTCCAGCTTTGGGATTTCGGGCGGGACGGTTCGAAGCGGTTGAGTCGGACACCTTGGAGAGAAAGAAAAGAAAATTGTGATCGCGTGCATCATTTTATACGAGTGGATTTGATCGGAGTTCGAATCCTTCCGCTCGGTTCGACGGTCTCGGTTTCGGTGGTCTGCCGCTCTCTTTGGCTAATCGTCATTCGTTCATCGTCCAGGCCGATAACATGCTGCACGCGCGTTTGTCTATGCGGCCTACGAGTTTCCGCAAGTCGAACATCACAGCCGTCTCTGAATACCCACCCCAACTCGACGATGACAATTCGAGCTATACTGCGAACTTGCGCGATTGCGTTGTGGCGTTAGGAGACTGTGGTAAGCAGGTCAGTTGACCCTGTATCTCTGCTCAGATCCTCGAGTGTAACACCTTTTGATCAACCTGCCCAGGCAACACGAGCCAAGCAGATTCTACACGATGGATGCGCCGACCTCCCTCGGATTCAGCGTGTGGTCCACCACGAAAAGGTGAACCAGACGCCGATCTCTGGCTTGTATATCTCAACATCTGCGCATGTAGTACTTCACACTCGTTTCCGAAACCACGGTTCGGGAATACAAATCCGATCTCAGGGAGGTCATCGAGCCTCAAGTGAACGAACTCATCGAACGCGCCGAAAAAGGACTACGTGTCTTGGAAAGGCGCGAAGCGACCCTAAAAGCAAGGGTATGTTGTATCTACGGCGCATATACTGTGCAAACGCGTTCCGAAGACTGAATTTTTCCACTCAAGGTGGACACCATATCATCCAGGCCGGCTTCCAGACTCGGCGGCGTAAATACAGCCGGAATGAATAAACTTGAGGCCAGAAAGATGCAGATGCTCGTGAGCCAAAGGAAGAAGTTAGAAGAGGAGTTGCTTATGCTCGAGGATGAGATCCTCAACGCGGTACGGGTGAATTCCGGGAGTGTTCCTTTTTAGACTGATGACAACCATAGGAAAGGAAACCTCTCCCAAAAACCTGGAAGTGAGATGACTCAGGACCGGAACTACGACCTCAACGCAACGCAACGTTCACGCATGAGCGTAGAACTACGTCCCGTGGCGATAAGTTGACGCACTGCTACCATAAGGGATGCTACGGTTGCATTGATGATGGTGCTGAGACATGGAGACGGCGTTGCGCTGGCAGCGAGAAGTTATAGACCGACGGTGGCTGACGAGAATGGAAGAGAAGGATTCATTATCTTCTAGTTGGCCTTCTGCGTGTACCAAACACTACTCGTAGCGAAACCCTCCGGTGCTATTGGTTCGGTCTGAAACAATCCGACGCATCAATAAACATACTGAATGTCTGGAACGGAGCTGCCCAATGGACGTACCGACTGTCCTCTTATGTGACCCGTTAGCCGTTTGTCTCGCTCCATCATCATCTCATCCCAAGCATCAATGTGGTATCTCGGACTCTGGAACGGAAAACTCCAAATGTTAACTCCAGGCGGGGTCTTAGAGGGAGTGAGCGCGTGCCTTTCCGAGGTTTTGACCCCGCTTGGACACGTTCATTAACGTTCCAGCGGTGCCAAACATGGCGGTCAAGAGACCTAAGAAAGGGCACAAACCGTAAATACCAACTCGAACAAGGACAACAGCGAGCAGAGGTCTGCACCGAATGGAATGAGAGCTTCCCAAGGGATGGCCATTTGTGGTGGAAGTCGGAAGGCAAGTTTGCTTATGTAATCAGATTCCGCTTTGGGTTGCATTTCGGGAAACCGTGATTAGTCCCTGGCGAAGGCAAGGGGGACATGGGTGATCCCTGCTTTCACTGCTGGATGGCTGTACAGACCGACTTGGAAAAGAAGGGGAGGCGGATCGTACCCGACGGGCTATCTAAACCACCGGAGACTCGCACGAAAAACAAACAAGCAGGAAGGCTGAGACGCGTGTCAATTGCACAAATGCTTTAATGCAACGCCTCGCGTACATGGGCAGACCACCTTCACAAATCTTGCGAAAGAAAAGCAGGATCCGTGGTCTGATGAACCTTTGCACCCCGGATTTTCGGGCTATGCTCGCTTCATCGATGAACGGCTCTGGGCATCGCGAGCAAGGCTCCAGCAGGAAGTTACTGGCAGGAACGAATGGTGCTGCTATGTGATGGGAGTTGATTGGTCCTCGGGGTGCTCACGTTTCCGAAGCGTGCACACCACATGGGTGAAATGGGTGCTGGTATTAGCACACGGAACACCTCTCCCCTTGGGCAGTGCCATTTATTCCGGGGGCGATCAATACCGGAAGCAAATATTGGGGGAGCAGAACGATCTTCGTTCGATGGCCAGATCGACTCCTCGTTGGGATCATCCGATGGCTACTTTGAACGTGCAGTCGAGTCAAGATCGGCGAGCAATTCGTTCGCAAGGCGGAAGAGAATAGCCCCAGCCTATGCTGTACGGCACAGTGAAAGAGCGTGTAAAACGTGATTACATCCCGCAACGCGGGGGCCACGCGGAATAATTAATGCCTGTGCGAGAGGCCCGTCTGGCCTTGTCGTTGGCTGGGAGGCCGCAGGACAAGGCCAATTCCTTTTTGGGCGTGATTTTCCCGAAACCCACAAAGCACGGTTGGTGTAAAGCCGTCAATTAAGCTTACAGAAACCAGAAAACACACATCCATACCCAGTTGCATTTGTGGGTAGGCTCTCTCAGGCCATTCGAGCCCCTCAGGACCAGCAAGACCCTGTTTGAGGTGGTGCCGGCCCCAAAACCCAGCAAACGATGGGGGCTTAGGTCACTTCATTGACCGACCAAATGTGTCTGGGAGCACGACCGCAGCGAGGTACAGATATAATGCAACCCCCTGTGAATCCAGGTTATAGGAGCAGCTCGAGTATTTAAGGTGGTTGGGTCGGCCGCCCTTGCTCCCTTTCCACGCCAGAGTTCAACGATGGCTTCGTACTGTAAGAGATTCTTTACAGCCAAGTCCATCATCCTGTGTTTGCGTAAGTTACTTCGCAAACCCCGTCGGAACTCTGGGGGAACAGTGCTTGTGCCGGACGAGAGACCCATCGTGGTTGATGAGGATCAGATCTCGCGAACTGCCGAACCCTCGCCCCCTCCGCCTCCTAATCCATCAGTCAATGAGGACTCTGAGCCACGACTTGCGGACGCTGTTGAGTGGCATCAACCTCCATTGCCACCGAATTGCAGCAGGCTGCGACCGGGAGACATAGAGATCCTTGGCAACCGCCCTGCTCGTGCTGGTTCCTTCGCAGACGTTTGGGATGGCTCTCTCGCCGGTACTCGTGTCGTGGTCAAGTCCTATCGAGTATATTCCACTGTCGATCCAACACATGCTCGCATGGTAAGATTTCGCTGACATCATCTTCAACCACTTCGTTTTCCTGATCTTCCATCCGCAACAGAGGTTGTACAAGGAGGCACTGGCGTCATCCCTGCTTTCCCATCAAAACGTTGTTCCGTTCCGCGCTGCATACACCACCCCGGAATATCCACTAGCTCTCGTGTACGACTTCATGAGGCACCGATCTCTTGGGGAATATTTAAGGGATAACGGGGGTATTAGGAGAATGAGGCTGGTGCGACTTCCATTCTCAGTCTCCCATCGTCGATCTTCTAACCTTTTTGATCGCAGCTCGCGGATATTGCTCAAGGCTTACTCCACATGCATGATACGGTAGGCGGGATGGCCACGGCTGAATTCCGCGCGACCGATCGGAACCCTCGGCTAGTTCCCAAGCCGGTTCTCCCGCTCCTCCACCCGTGTCCCGCCGCCCCGGGCCTCTGGGGGATATGCAG
>Ga0307517_10001496_pt1 | contig 39004 bp, 52 predicted proteins | sample 23_EM_MG_FD_194515 | JGI IMG/M metagenome (GOLD analysis project Ga0307517, IMG submission 194515) | Populus trichocarpa ectomycorrhiza microbial communities from riparian zone in the Pacific Northwest, United States - 23_EM | ecosystem: Host-associated > Plants > Roots > Unclassified | place...
CGACGGCTCGGAAGGAATCTGAACTTCCTTTCCCTTGCCTTTATCTAAAGACCCAGCCTGTTGTCTTGGTTCGCCCGAGGCCTCTCTCTTTGCAGGTTTGCCAAATCGAAGGGTATTTGGTTTGGGAGGTGGATGTGAAGGTAGGTTGGACACTAAAACGCGCCTTGCAGGTGTAGGTGTGGACGTCAGAGGTGTCCCGTTGGGCCGGAATCCCATCTGGATAGATTTTTCAGGAGATATGTGACCTTGCGCAATTGCCTCCGCGATGGGAATCCTACGTGCGGGAGTGTTCTTGGGATCGTTAGGCGCAGGGGTTTGAATCCGAAATTTGTTCGGAGAACTTATACCCTTGACTGGGCTTGAGATGCGTACAGGCCCCGAGGAACGATTTGGAGTGGTTAGACCAGCGTCGGTGGGCGGTGGAAAAGTAGAGAACGAAGACATAGGCTGAGTACAGACAGATACCTCCTCTTGATTTGCTAAAAGATCGACATTGGTAGATTCACTGGCAGTAAAACCAAGCCCAGACAATAAATTTGAAGAAGTTGGAGATAAAGAGCCAAGTTCTCGTTGAAATGAGAGTGGTCCCTTCCCCGGGCTACGGTGCCTAACACGAATGGTAGTTGAAGGCGCTGGGTCAGATGGCGATTGTTGGCGGCCTTCCAGCAGACTAGCTCGTGAGCCGCTAGCAACATTCTCCACAAGATCAGAGTTCAGGAGTTTCTTTTTGATCTGTGTTCGGGCGGGTGAAGGTGGTGCCATGGGAACTGTGGGCGCTGTAGGCAGAGGTAAACTGGGCGTGACACTCCTTCTCGGGCGCGTGGATCGACGCAAAAATGTCTCCGTAGATATAGGCTGAGCTTCGGCCATCGTCGGGGAAGACAAGCACTCTTGCTCAGTGTCATCGTTTGGCAATCCAAAAACGATGATCTCAGGTACCACGACTGTCGAGGCATCAGTTTCGCTGGAAAAACCAGGGACGGGGGATTGATTCGATAACAAATGAGATGTTGATGGGCTACTTTCTAGCGGAGCCACGACAACATCTTGTACATCATTCTGGATTGGAGGACCTGACAAGTTAGCAGGCGATTGTGAGAGGAGGTCGTCCACAGAAAGCAACTGTGGTTGATGAAGAGTTGAACCCAGGTGAGAGGTGTTTGCTGGCGGCGGTGTAGAAAAGGAATTAAAAGAGATCAAGTCTTCCTGAGCTTCTACAGGGTTGTTTACATGTGGTGGTATGGCTGCGCTGGGCGATATAGGAAATGCCGGAGCTATGGTGGCAGAAGGCGCGGAAGGAAATGTTTCATCGTATTCCGGCTCTTGGCTGATCTTGAGAGACATTAAATCGGTTTGGTAATCATTGGATGGATCCGCAACGGTCGTGTGATACGGGTCGAACATGCTCAATAACAGTGGTGGGCTCGGTGGAGGGGAAGGATTGTCTAGAGCGTGCATTATCTTGTCGGCCAAGGCAGAAGAGGGCTCTGGAAATAGATTGAGAAGAATAGATAAAAGGATCACAACCAACTCAACACACCATCTGGCAAAAAGTGGACCCCTTGCGGGGTTGCCGACCCAGATTCCATTACGTCTCCTTCTTCTTCGTCAGACGCTTTAACAAGCTGGGCTACTTGATCTATATCCATCATATCTTCTTCTGTTGTCCGCACATCTGTAGAGAGAGGCGACCTGGAACGAGGACTGGATAACCTCGGGGAACGGCGAAGTAAAGGGTTGGGTGGGGCTGGAAATAAGCGACCTTGAGAGGCTGCAACAAAGTTTCGTTCCGGTGTTTTTAGTGGACCAAAATATAGACGTGCGTCTTCCGTGTTATAGGCGTCGCTATCTGAAGAGGCAGGAGAAGCTGGCGTGTCGTCCATTATAGAAAACCAGGATTGAAAGAGGATTCCTTATATACTAGTCGTGTAAGAATGCATAGAAATGATAGGTTGGCCTTCTGTCAAGAAATTGAGATACTTAGGGTTATGTAAAGCCAAAGACTGGTAATCTTGAAGCTTGAAGGAGGAGCAATTTATTACAACTTCAAACAAATCAGCGCGACAAACCAAACAGAGGGCACACGTGACGCCCACCAACTTGAATTATAATAATGAACAATAATTATACAGATTGAACCTCTCCATGACTTCTAGCCAACCGCTTCGTTATCGTCCACTCCATTTTTTCGACAAAATTTTCGACAGGCCGTCTGTGTGTAGGTTTTAATTTATGCGGCCGCGATCCTTCCGCATGATGGCTCGCAGCTATGAGTCGTGTATCAGCTTCCAGCGCCCTGCTCCTCCTTTGTCACTTGCCTCATTGTTTTCTTTTTCCAGATCGACGAGTGCTAGACCCTGCTCTTTGAGCCTCATTTTCATTGTCTTTATGAGAAAATCCTGGTCCGAATTATTGTCCCCGGCATCCTGCGAAAACGAAAACGAAGGACTCAAACGCCGTCGTTTATGCACTCTCGCAGTGTCCGAAGAATCGTCGGCTTTATCTCGATGAAATACGGAGCGGCCGACGCGCATGGGGCTGATTTTATATTCTTGCTTCTGGTGTGCCACAGCATTCTCTTTGTGCTTCTTGCCTTGAATTTCTACCTCATTTTGGAAGGCATTTTGCAGGAAGCCGGTAACCGAAGAATTAACTTGCCCGACGAAAGTTTCAACAGCATTTTTCCAGATACTTTCGCAAGCTTCGTTATTTTCTTTAATGAGACGCTTGCAATCTTCTTGAATGGCAAGCGACTCGGCGAGCTTTGGTGAAATCGCTTTATCTGCAGTGGCGGATATGTCTCTGAGGGTGGTGGAAATGTTGTTGTATGCTTCAATTTTGGCCTTCTCTTTCTTCTGGACCTCGCTTAACTGGTCGGTTTCACGAGAAAGTCTGAAAATGGCAATTATATAGAAACCAAATGAGTAAATCTGATGTCAGCGAACCTCGCAAGATTCTGAAAGAAATGCAGGATATTTTCCGCATTCGGATTCGTGGTGGTGGTGGCCGAGGTATTCTCCATATGCAACCCTTTTCGAAGCTGTTCCTGGCCCCCACTGACGGGGCTCTGTCCGAGCTTCGAATTTTCCTGCACCTGAAACCACAAATCATGATCAGTCTTGTGAGTTTGAGCACCTTGAACTTACATCAACAGCGACCAAGCTCGGCTGTCGACTGTCTGCTGAGTTGAAGCCCACTCCTTTATGAGTTGTTTTGCTTGATTCGAGGGGGAGCGCCAAATCCAACCTTGAGCCAGCTGGACTTTGACTCCATTCTGGCCTCAACCTGTTGAGGGTAGAACCGCCAGGAGAACGACGACCATCCTTTTCGTACTCGCGCGGAAAAGACTTTCCTTTCTGGCGACGATGAAACAAATCCGTCTGTGGGACAAGCGGGGCTGAGCGATAAGATTTCTTGGATTTGGTACCTTGCAGTTGATGACGACGCCAAGCAATAAGCAAAAATGCATCCGTTGGCCACGTTAATTGCTTACCTGTCCAATTTGAATCATCGGGGTGGATGAACCTGGGCAATACCCGTAACTACTTCAATATCAAAATATCCACTTGTGAAATCAATAGTTTCCCCTTACCGACAACTATCACCTTGGCTGCATCCAGAACCAACGAGCTGGCCATCTTCCTTGTAATACTGGCAGAGAACGTAAGTATGTGAAAGAACTCTGACGCAATGGGAATTACACGGCAATGTATTCTTTTGTACATTCTTCCGGTGGTCGGTGATTTGGTGCAACATCCGTTGTCGCGTGAGTTTGTGATCTTACCGGATCCGGTGATTCTTATCTTAGGTTATCCTCATCTTCTGAATCCGCTGAATGTCGGCTGCCTTTCCTTCGGTTGGATTTTCTAGAACGTTATTTACATAAACGGATAGTAGGCAACTTCTCGGAGTGGACTGCCACCCATTGCGACGCAGAGTTAGCCAAACAGTAAGCGCTAAGCGTTCATTACCCTGTGCCTTAGGTAATTTAAGGTCGGTGTATTCTCTTTGCTGATTCTCTTCTCCCTCAAGCCTCGCTCGGACTAGTCCGTGGTTCAAGCTCTGATCGTCGCGTGATGGCAGCCCTCTTGGTTCTTGCCGTCATGGGCGCAGCGCTCTCCTTCGCCACCAAAGCCTACTCTCCCGAATTCCCCACAGTCCATTTCGATTCGACCCCTGCCCTTTTACCAGTGAAGAAGGGGAAGGATGAGGACGAAATTGAGCATGTTTCTATAAAAACTTTGCTAGAGACAAGGTGCCCGAGCCTTTTTACATCGTTCAAACCATTGTGGTGGTTATCCAAGTAAGTTTTCCAATTTTAAAAATCAGCTTCTCTGTCTGATGTTCTCCCAGTGGTCATTTACAGACCTTATATTGTGTGCTTGGAGATTTCTCCAAGAATGATCGCATGCGGTACTACCGGTGAGTGGTATTCAAGTTGTCATTGATATCAATGGAACGAACCGCGCCTGGCAGGCAATATCTTCGGTTGGCAGATGGAGGCACCCTGTACGTCTGATTAGTTTTTCATTTTCAGTGTATTTCTTTAGCTAAGTGCTCTGCAGTGGCCTTGATTTTGCGCCTGCGGACCAGTCCAAAGTTGCAAAAGGCGCCCCAATCATTGTCGTTCAGCATGGATTAACCGGTGGTAAGCACTCTTCCGCTTTACTTCAATATACCGTCGATTGACTTGAGCGGCAGGCTCCTATGAGGCTTATGTTAGAGCTATACTGAGTCGTGCCTGCGCTCCCAAAGAAGAAGGCGGCCTTGGATATCGAGCGGTTGTTGTTAATTTTCGTGGATGTGCGTATTGCTTGAACTTGTTATCCCTGAAGTTTTGTAACCCTGTATGTTTAGGCGCTGGTGTCCCAATCACTAGTCCCCTCTTATATTCGGCAGGCCATACAGACGATACACGCCAGGCATTGTTATATATCACACACCAGTTCCCTGACGCCAAACTTCTAGGTCTTGGCTTTTCTCTGGGCTCCAACGTTTTGACGAGATATCTGGGCGAAGAGGGACATCAAACCAGAGTACACGCGGCATGTGTTCTAGCATGTGTAGGTTCATTATTTTTGTGATAATTGTCAAGTGCTCATATATATCCAGCCCTGGAATCTCAAACAAAATAACCATGGGTGTGTCCAAGCCATCTGATTCATCATGATAGTATCTTGTCTTGATCGACATCTTTTAATCCGTAGTCTGTTAAACTCCTTTACAGGCAAACATATCTATTCGAAGGGAATGGGTGGAAACCTCTTACGATTGATGAAGAAACATGTGAATTCTCTGATCCAAGACCCAGAACATTATGTTGCAAAAGCGGCGGGAGAGGCGCTCAAGCTCAAAAATCCGACTCTCGAAAAGTTCGATGACACATTCACCAGGATCGCAGGAGGCCCCGCACCACACTTTCCCTTCCGTGATGCTGATGCTTACTACGTCTGGGGTTCGAGTCATAATATGGTGGGACGTATCACAGTCCCATTCCTCGCGATCAATGCGGCAGACGATCCTGTAGTGCGGCATGTGCCAATGGACGGTGGAGGAAATGGCCTTGTTGTAATGGAACTTACTACAGGTGGTGGCCATCTTGGGTGGTTCCAAGCCGGACAAGGCTTTGTCGACCGATGGACAACAAAACCTGTACTGGAATGGTTAAGACTTGTGGGCGAGGATATTGTGTACGATCCAACATCAAAAGGGCCTCCCATCTTCATCGACTGCGATGGATTTTTGCGCGAGAAGGGAAGGGAAGGGCTTGGCTGCAAGCCTATTGAAGGTGGGGGTGTAATAGACGGTAATGGGGGTGAAGATGGAATGATCCAGGGTTTGTGATTTTCGGGGGAATATACCTGTCTTTTTCTTGGTATACAGTATTGGATTAGCGGATGGAACTCAATTATAGACGTTCGGGTACATAGACGCAGAGGAATGAATCAATCGCTATCACTAAAAGCAAGAACTTCTTGCTGTTCGTCTTCCTCGTTCGTTCGTTCGTACTGGCTGAAATCGACGGAGACCGTCCCTTCTTCCACCATGTTTTCGTCTTCCACTATCTTGTTGCGTTCAAACAATTGTCGGCCTGAAATAAAGGTAAGGAATGTCCCGAATATCCGCCCGTATTTTGGCCTGCGCACCTGACAGTCGCATCGTTGATCGTTTCCACTCTTCTCTTTCTTTGGGGGTCAATAGCCTGAGTCTCTCCTCTTCTTCCTGGGCTTTTTTGATGGACATCTCTTGATCAAACTTTACCTTCCATGCTTTGAAGGACTTCAAGGTTACGGGTGTACCACGAGTTCGTTTTTCTTCTTCCTACAAAATTTCTCGTTTGTGAACATCCCTCTGACGATATAGTAAAATGATCTTTACTTCCAATGCCAAACGTTCTTTTTCTGATTCTCGTCGGTTATGCTCTTCAATTTTTGAGCGCACGAGTTGGGAAAGTTGCTCTCTTAGATGAGACACGAGGGTGAAGGTCATGGCCATCCCTAAATTTTCTTCACCCTGAGGTAGAGTAAGTTTGGGTTAGTCCCACACCGTGTGATGGACAAACCACTTTGCGCAACTCTGCAAGGAGAGATTCGACATCCTTCTCATCTATGTTTGGATCTTCGTGTTTCAGCGACAACTCTGGGAGTTCGTCGGGGTAAGCATCGTTGTAGTGGACACAAAAGGTGATCTGAACTGCGTTGGGACGAATACTCGAAATCGGTCAGGGTGTCAGTTTTCAATCCAAATTACGGGAACGGACCATCGTCAGCGCCGTCTGGGATATCATCTGCATGGGCTTCTATTTCGATGTCATGGGGTGACAATCCTTTAAGATTTTCAATTAGAACGAAGATTGTATTTTTGTGAGGAGACCTACGGTGTAGTTCTGTTGGGTATATGGATTCAAGAACCTTTAGGAATGTGAGTATGCCGTTATGAATAGGAAGGGAAACGGCACCTCAAATTCCTCGAGGAGGGTCTCAGACATCCTTGTAGGTCATTGAGTGATTAATCTCAAGCTACTAATCTCAAGTGGAAGAAAGCGATCACGTGAAATGAAGCCATTCAAGAAAATAAGTGCTTACTTGTGTTCAGTCATGCAGCGGCTATTCCAATCCTCCCGCTTCGTACAAAGGTCTACCCTCCTCGCCGCTCCCAGTCGCCTTCCCGGCTCGTTTTTAAGTTTGTCCTCATGTCGTGTTCACAGTCGCTTTCTTTCAAGCCAATTCCCCCCAATTGCTATTCCCAATCATCCAATCTCAGAAAAACTTCAACAAAGAACACAAGCTGCAATTTCCCAAACACCCGAGGAGATCTGGAAACAAAAGTCTAAGAAGGCCCTGGAAGACGCGATATCTAGTCCACCAGCGGACCCATATGCCGGTATTAATGCCCGCGTAATTACACCCCATAGTATTTACTAATGACCTGAACGTAGGGCGGAGCATTACCAACAAGAGTGCCACCAGCTTGGCTGCCACTTTCAAGCACCTCGATCAAATCCTGCAGCGTAACAAAGTTCGACAGCAACTTCGTTTGACAGAGCGGCACGAAAAGAAGGGATACAAGCGTCGCAGGTTGAGTAGTGAGAGGTGGAGGAAACAGTTCGCCAACGAAGTGCGTTCCAATATTCTCTGTACCCTACCCCTTTAAATTTCGTCCCATTTTCAGGTGCGGAAAAAGGTTCAGCTGGTAATTAAAATCAAGAATCGTGGGGCTTGAATGCTAGTGTCAACTTATACACGCGCAACTTCATGTGACGTGCCGCGTTCTCAACCCAGTTGCTGCTTTTTATGTTCCGGGACCCCTGTGGTATCAAGTAGACCCCGCTTGGCGCAACTCAAACTATCGTCTATCTCTTTAATAGGTCAAATGAAAGCCTCTTTCCTCTCTGCTCTTCAGACTAGTTGTTTCAGCAGCCACCTGCTGTTCCGGATCGAAATGCTGGTTTCTCCCCCTGGTAAGGGTTGTCCAAATCATGAACACAACCACCCCAATTTTTAGTGTCGGGAAAGAGCCGCGATCGCTCGAAGAACCGGAATGAACTGATGATGCACCTGAAAATGTCACGCCCCTACTAATCTCAGACGTTCTTCCCTTCCCTCAGGTCATAAATTTTCTTCGCGCCGTACGGTGCTAAGGAATGCATGACAGATATGGTTTAGTCCAAAATGCCCGAGTTTCAAGGAAGGCTCGATACTACGATGAGAGTACCCTCACAGATCGGCAGATCCCGATGCCTCACGGCGCAATAGGTACTTGCCTTCCAGAACGAGGCAGCGTGCAGTCCTTCGACTTCCTCATGGTTAAATTTGGGCTCCTACGATGACGGTGGCAATCTTACGTCTCACCCCAACTTAACTTGAAAGTCCATTATGTGCCATAACGTTCGTTCTTCAATCCAGTGGAATCGCCCCTTGCTCATCGCTGGTTCTCTTTCAAGGTTGTCGATGGTCGTTACCACCCAGAGTGTGGTCATTTTTACGCCATGGCCACTCAAAAACAAGATTGCTATCGGAATAATTGCCTTTTCAGTACCCGACACGCACCTGGTTCGTCGTGATTCGCGCTGTAGGGATACCTCGGTTTTCTGACCCAATCTCTGTTGTCCCAGGTTGCCAATCCGCCACCTGCAATAGACTTATGGCTGCTCCAGCTCACAACCCTATAAGGATCAGTCCGACAATCTGTGCAGATTGCAGTCTGAGGTCGAGAGAGGGTTCGAAGGCTTTTGGTGTGCGAGGACGGTGAGGGATGGCCAGGGACCTGCTGTTGCATCCAGCATTTAATTTTTATTGGCCTCTGGCTTGCGTGTCGCCATATATCTACTTTACTGTTATCCAATCCAAAATCAATCATTGACAAATAGTAATACCTCCAGCCATTCAGCGCCGTCATATGGTGCCGTCTTCAAGAGTGAATATGTAGTTATCGCCAGATTTGATCTAAACAGTTGCCTAATATGGATGGCAACCCTTGTTTTCTTCTTGTAGTACTTCTTGCCGTCAATATGGTTCTTGTTCCACCTCAGGCAACACCTATGCAGTTTATCAATATATTGCGCCTTGTCAAATCGCTTGCCTACAGCACTCACCCTCCTAAATTACCACGTCTCGAAACCTCACCGTAGAATGGTGCGAACGGCCTATGACTTCGACCCCCATGCTTTCAACAACCTCAGGAGATACATGAAATCTTTCGCGCCTCCTGAGCCAGAGCGAGCGGACGCGGTCGAAATCCTACTTCAAATCAGTAAACGCGACGAAGGAGCGCTCAGCATTCGGCCACACCCATTGCGAGTGCTGGAGGTCATCAAGCCACTGACAATATTGATCGATAATTTGGTGACCGATTGTAAGTGGTCAACTCCATACAATTAAACACAACAACTAAAGGGAATCATCAGGGTATAATAATTCCTTTCCCATTAGACCAGTTACCAAGATCGATTTGACATTACCCTGCCATACATTGCCCACGAACTTTGCCAACAGCAAATTCTTTTCGCACAAATCATGCGACATCGAAGTGTAAGCGTCGATTTGAATATCTGACGATACATTTTCTGATCAATACTTTTGCACAGTATGATACCTTGGTTTCAAGTAATTCTGAATACGGCTGCGCGGGTGATGCACTGTGCATTCCCAATCACGAACACCACGAATTTTATCGTTCCACGGCCTTCTGAAAATGGCCTTGACCAAAACTTGATGCGTCATCTCCTCTGGTACTGGGGAGCAACCCACTCCGCTTCCCTTGTGTTTGTGTACCAAACACCACATACCCTTAATGAACAGGAGATGCAAGACTTCGTACATTGCTACTCGGTGAGCTTGCAAACGAAGAATCAATCCAATGATTTCTTACTCTGGATATCCACCAGCTTCCACCCTTCCAGAGGGGCTTCGAAAATGAATACTCTTTGAACAAATATCGCCTGTGGGCAAAGGTCTGGGTGTAGAACTTGCTTCTGTTTCCAGCTGACCGTTCGCTCAGATTTGGGACGCCTGTGCTTCCAACCAGTGCCATTATTTTATTCTGAGTTCCTATAATCAATGGGTGTTTGGAATATTTTCCCGGAGTCAGCACACAAACTGTTCAATGCTTATCCCAAACTAATGCAAATTCCAGGTATGAAAACTGCGTTTGTTTCGCAAGTGTATAGTTACATGAACGATAGTCCTACCATACTCCAGTTGCTTGTCTACTGGTTGGCCTCGAGTTCCAACGGCGCGATACAAGGCACCTTCGACATTCCTCAGGTAGGTAAACTATTGATTGTCTTGCTCCTCCTTTGTTACAAGGCTCAGGTTTCTCGATGTTGAACATGCTCACTTTGGTCACTGTAGGTGCCAGAATCAACGTTGCCTCCGCTGTCAGAGGATTGTGACATGGATGCTATTCATGACTCAGCTGGACCTTGTCAACCGCCTCTATGGCAAGTACACGGAGGTTCGTAAGATAAAATTTCCCCGAAGTTTTTTCATTTACACTTTAGTTTAAGAACCTGGAGAGGACGCAGATGTAGATTTGAGGTCGATGTTATCTGGGCAAGGAAGTCTACACTCGACATACGAAAAAACCATCTTGCAAAATCCCGATATCAAGAAATGGGTCCAAAAATCTGATATTACAACTCGACGAGCAATAGACGAGGATGACTTTGACATCCTCCCTGGAGCTGCCCTTAAGCGAGCGGATGATGAGTTCATTATAAATGAACTTCAAGGCGAATGGATGCTGTGATTACGATGCGAGCAGAACAATACATTGCCTTTTCTCTCTCTGCACGCCAGTATATTATGAATTTGATCCAGCTGGCTATGGTACTTTATTATCATCTGATGTTTGAGTCACTGGGGTGCGTCCACCATGTGAAGAACTTGGAGTCCTTCCTAAACCGTCTTGTGAGTTTGAAGGGTGATCGCTTGAACTCGTCAGTGCTTCCACTTGGAGCCGAGTAACGAACAATCGCGCCCTCTGAGTTCGCTGGGTTGGTGGGGGAACCTTTACGACGTAAAGCCAGGAGTGATACAGGAAGAAAGTATGAAACTTACCGAAATGATGGATGAGAGATATGGGTACATTTCTTGGTCTTGAACGGAATAGAATTCTAACAATATACCAATCGCCTCTGCAAAGCAAATCTCTCTTTAAAAAATGAAGGCTAGGGTTTCAAGCCTAAATGAAATACCTGAAATTTGGGTGAGTTCTGCGTCTGTAAGATTGTAATAGTCAATGGCAGCTCTGGTGGCGTCAGGAGATGGTGGTTTATGAGAAGGGGGAGTTGGAAGTGAGTTGGAAGGTGCACTGGCGGAAATACGCGCATCTAGGGAAGGAGAATTGGGTCCATCAATGATGCGCTGCCCAAGAACATAACAGGCAACCGCGATGGCGCGAGGCGAGTACAAAATACACAGAGGAGTTCGGTAGCTGATAAAGTTCTATGAATTACATAAAACGATAGAATGAGAAAACTCACGAATCGTGTGCTAGACTCCAAGCGTATTCTTGCAGTTCCGTGTCACTTCCCAACGATTCAAACAGGTCCAAAAGCTCGGCATGAGGGCTTTCCACGACGAAATCGAAGCAAAGGGCTTCCAGCAGAACCTCTTCCGTTAACAGGATCGCTGACTGGCATACATCAACTTCCTGTATTGTGGTAAGCTTCAAGAGCGAGAAACATATCGAATCGAATCGAATACCTTGCCATCAGCGGGGACTGCGTTTACGTCGACATTCTTGACTTTTGCTTGATAAACCCTAGCCACATCTCGAAGTTTACGACCACATTCCTCTGTCTTTGTAGCCAAGAAAACACAAGAGGCTGCGACATCCTGTTTCGGAATAAAAAGGTGTCCCATCCAGTCAAGGATCAACGTACCTGGCGGTGAAAATCTTCCAAAGAATACCGCATGTAGAAGCGGTGGAACCAGGTAGCAGCTGTGCATAATGCAGAAGTAGGACTATGATAGACGTCAGGTGGTGTTCAGGTTGCACATGGATTTGTCACTGACAGGGCAAGAGAGGAGCCCAGACGAAATAGAAACTCGACGCCTCTTGCCCTATCGTAGAACTCTTTTTCAAGTGAGCATGCTGAAGGAGTGGTGGACAAGGCGGTAAGGGAGAAAAGCCACTGAGAGGCCATTTTGGACTCCCTCACTGTTCAAACAACCCAACTCGTGCAAAAGATCAATTACGTGATGTGATCGAAGTAACTATATTTAGTGCATTCCCTCCGAGTCCCCGTTTCTGGCGTGAAACTTTGTTCACATCCTCTCATTTCCACCAACTCAGGGGCGGCCTCAATATACGGTGCCCATGTAGCACAATTTACAGAGTTGTCTTATATCCAATTTTTTATTCATGAACTCACCTTTTCTCCGAGTTTCATAGCTTTTCCCCCGCCCCTTCCTGTCATTGAAATAGGGTTTATCGGTCTGGACAACATCGCTTGCAGTCTTGCACACGCGAGGCCTAGGTCGTTGTGATTATTTCATGCTAGCTTGGTTTTATAGCTTCCATGCATTCTCTCTGCTCCTTCTGAGTAGGCCATTAAATTCTGCCCTTCACGGGCTAAAAGGCATTGCTTGAGTTATTGGGCCCTAATAAGGAGCACAAAGACCAAGGGCCAAGGCCCATCACAGAAGTTTCCTGAGCCCACGTTTCGAAGTTTTTTATTGCTTTGTTTGGCCGATATTATACAATGTCTACACGAGAGAATCCCTGCCGTGTTGAGGATCCAGGGGGAACTCAAGACCCATCGGATTCGCGCTCAATGTGCGCAGTGTCTGATTGGTCGACGGGGTCAATCACTCCGACGGGAGTTATCGTCTAGTGTCATCGCCTAGTGTCTGGCTGTCACTGTGGGGCTCTGTCAGGCTCGGACTCCTGTGGATCGACGCAAAATATTTCGGCTTTGGCCTTCCAAGCGCATGATTCGAAGGTGGTCCACTTCACAGTGATTCCATGACTAGTTTGGACAAGGTGGAAAGTATATGAATTTCTTTATCCGATGTTCGTGTAGGTTACTTCACACATTCCGGATGTCTACCGCAAAACGCCCTATCATGCCTCATCTGATCCCGAACGACATAATCGCCTGCAAGTTGCTCAGATGACCCACTCAGTGGAGTTATTCACGTCGCAGACATCAATTTTGCTCAAGGTTTTCACACTAAATATCAGAACAACGAACGTCGCGTTTGAATTTATCCTGCCTGGTGAATTATTAATGCTTGTTATAGGTCTCTAAGATATGATTGGAGTGCCACACGCTCCAACGTCATGATAACCCGTATCGAGTCTGGCCCACTACCTTCGGTACCCTCCTTGACCTTGTTGCTGCTGCTGCTGCTGTTGCGCGAGGCGGTCTTGGGCAGCTTGACAGTGGACACACAACCTATCCAACCTTCGAACTGATAAAAAAGTTCAGGATCCCCGACAATTGTTTTAATGGAAGATCATTCACAAATTTGTTCGGGAAATTGCCGGCTACGAGGAAAATGGCTGTCAAACAAGTGCCAGTGATGATTTAACCGATTCGGCTCACTATTGCCAGCAGGTAGTCGTACATTCAGGGCCACATCTATCGACATAGTCGCCTTCTTCATTCACGTGGTAAGGGCTGAATTTGCACCATCGATCAGGGCAGTAGACCTATGTCATATTAATTTAGCGAACATAGACCAACGGCGCCGTTGGGATAATCGAGAACCATTTCATCCGGCTAAAAGAAAAGGTGCTGATCAGTAGGGAAAGGAGTAGAAATTGACGAAAGAAAAAGCGTACTAATCTGTAAGAATGATCACACTGAGCATAGTGATCTTGAATTCTAGTAGCAAACAGCGTGAGATTAGAGAGGTTAGTAACAAGTACATTGCGCGAAATAAATATACTGACTGGCGCCAACGACACATTGAGGCTGCGGAGAAAAGGTGATATAATTCGGGCAAGTTCTGGAGGGGGAGGGAAATATCTTGACGAACAAAACGATATGCTTCCTTTTTATATGTTTTAGAGACAATCGAGAAGCCTCCTCCCAATCATGCAGGCATGCCACTGATTCAACGCTGATTCGGGCCGCTGAGTGTGAAGAGCACCACGCCCGCTCTGCATTGAGTCGATATTTGCGAAATAGCCACCGTTCCCGAAAGCACAGGCGTTGTGGACTCCTGGAACTCGCGGGACATCCCTTGGGTCGGTGTTGCTGATTCAGCTTTGATCTGCTAAACCCTATAGTTAAAATCCAAACTCATATGGCATAAGCAGCCATTTAACCTCTCCAAACACAGACAATGCTGAGGGTGACCGGATGACTTTAGATACACCTCAGACTCTACGAACCCTTTTGAGGCGCGACCTTCAACAGTTGGACATGTCGGGGCACATCTTGATCATGATTCGAGCATCAACGGGAAGAATAGCACAAGGGATGGAATGCATGGACGTTGAGTTACCCTCTCCTAAACAGATGGGGTTTGGCTGGTCGTGGTAATAATATACTGACGTTCCGGAACTATCGACGTGGAAAAAACGCCTTGCTACCATCAGGGATACGATCTGCAAGGTCCCCCAAGTCAGCTGAAACCTGTATTAAAGTCTGAGTTACAAAAGTTAGATTATCGCCTTATCACACCGATCCATCTTGAATTTTGAAATGACAATGGTGGAGGGCTGGAGTGCAAGGACTTGGAATGTGGATCAAGTGTGGACGAATCGGAGGATTTGACATCATCCTGCGAACATCCCGACAAGGTACTGACTGACACCCTCCGGCGTTAAACTGCCCACATCCGAGAACACGAGAGAAATGAGATCAGGTCTAATTGAAATTCGGAGCGTCAGTGCCAAACCTTTTGGATGGCAGGGTTCTGAGGTTCTGAGGGAAGGTGGGAGACAAACCTAGTATAGTCAACATTGGGATTGTTTTGAGAGATTTGTTCCTGAGTTATTCCTGGAGGGGGGGCGAAATCCGGTTGATTATTAGTGGGAGCGGACAAGTCGCTTGGTGGTGGTATGGAAGCGTGAAAAGGCGTGTTTGTCGGAAGGCTGCGGTCGGTCAAGAGAGGACGGGGAAATGAAAGAATTTTTGAATTGTGACTTGGGAGATCGTATTGTGATAACGGGAACAGGCGGTGGAACTTGTAGCTGATAGCCAGAAGTGTGGGTCAGTGATTAGATCGATATCATATCCAGGACATAAAAAAATACCTCTCAGCGAGAGCATAGAAAGGTTTGTTGGCTGCTTTGGCAATGATGGCGATTTGATTGCTGCCAACCGCGTTCACGAGCCCACCGCTCTCAACAACTGCCTCCGAGCCAACGAGGACGAAATCGACCTTGTCCATGGCATATGCGACTGCGGAATCTAGAATTACAGTGCTGGGAACGCCCGCGGCTGTGAGGGCTTCAGCAGTTTTGATACTGTGATTGGCCAGTCATGTTCTTGGAGGAGGGCACTTAATTAAATCACATACCCCAGGCCGCGAGGACGTGCTTCTGTGACAAAAACTTCGGGTGGTGGAAAGGGAAGTTATCGGGTATCCCCAGTGAAGTTTAATGCAAAAGTACCTGAAATCCTCTTTCGTTTGTGCGCCAGGAGGAGAGTTTGCATCACAACGCGTGAGTAGGAATGTGTGAGGATCTGATGTGATAGTATGCAAATCAAATGTGAGGATAATCGGGTTTTGTTAAAGTTCTGCAGACCTACAACGGAGCCATCTTTGATAAATCCGAAGGCGAGTTCAGCAATTTTGTTGCGATAAGTGAGGGCTTCAGCCGCATAACTTTGGCCCTGGTGGATGAGTTCCTTTTTCAGATCGGTGAAGTTCTAGGCGGGCAATGATTGAAAAATAGAGATCAAGGGAAGAGATCGCGGGGGACAAACGGCAGAGTCGTGAGGCAGCAAGGTGACAAACGCGGTGAAGAGTTCGCAACCTGCGTTCAAGCTGATTGGATTGGACGCCTGTTTTTTTAGATCCTCAGCACCGTCGTTGAGGGCCTTGACAAGTTCGAACATGGTGCCGGCTTGACTGAAATGAGCGGATGGAGAGAGTGGATGTAGAGAACAGACCATCGGAATGTTGTATGAGCTCGGTGAGGGCAAGGATGGCAGCGAGGGGGGGAGATATCTGATAACGAAGATGAGGAAGATGGATGAAAGAACTGGGGAGAACAGACCTCCTCGTTGTTGAGAATGCGCTGAAAGGCAGCATAAGTGTCGAAAGCCATGATTGTGGAAGAGAGAGAGAGACTAAATGGGGATGGGTCGGGGACGAATACACGTGTATTTTCGCCCGACGCATACATATAATAAATAATTATCTAATTCCATCTTTCGTCTCTCACCATGCCCAGCACCGAGGTCGTCTTTTCCAGCAGCGTCGCCAACATGGACGACTGGGCCCGTCGCACACACATCCCGCTCACGACCGCCGACGCCCTAGGCGCTACTTATGCTCGCGCCCACCGCTGGCTCCAGACCCTCAAGGCACAGCTCATCCATGAGTACAAATGGTCTGATGCTACCCCCCAAGACCACCGGATGCTCTTCTCTCTTGAAACCTCTTCCATTTGGCGCTCGTCCGTCGACCTTCCCGCCGGCCCAAAGCTCAGGCTCCAACTCCCCGTCCATGCCAGCTCCTTCTTCTCACCAGAGCGTCGGATACAATGGCAGATGGTCTTCCATAGCGACATCTTTGAATCCGTCCGGAAAATATGCCCGCCTGTAAATGACATCCTCAATCTTATCCAATGTCTCCTTACCGGCCTTGTCACCCTTGTCTTCGAGGAGAACCTACCCAATGGCATCCACCGCACTATTCGTGGACTACCCCCAGCATCATGGGTTAACGCCAACGAATCCTCCTTAATTGACGTGTTTGGAATGTCACATTTCAAAGCGTTAAGAAAAGCCTGTAGCGATACAACAACCGCCTACAAACTTGAAGTCACTCCGCGTTAATTTTGGCTTTCTCTTCCTTATCGACCGCCTCCGCCAACCCTATGTGTCCTTTCACCTACATATACCTTCCCCTTCTGATAATTGCTTTCCTGTTTCGCTTTCGATTCTGCTCGTCAACTCTTGATCCATCATAGACAGTTCTATTGCATTTCTTTCCCCGGCATTATTTTTTATTTCAACCCTTGCATATATTTTTATTTTTTGGTCACCCGAATGCCATTCGCTTGTGTATATATATATCATTCCGCGAAAGTATGGTTCCCTAAACCTTGTTAATCTCTAATTCGTTGCCAACAACTATTACCCTATCGCAAAAAAATACATAGATTCAGAACATAATGATGATAATGTCATTGAACATGTTTACGTCAAGGGCGATCGACAAATACCGTTGCTGATTAATTTTTTCAAGCAAACCTCAGTTATCGACTTCCTCCATGTCCGCTGGAGTGCCTTGTCAGAGCCAATCTTGTCCGAACGGGAACCCTCCCTCCCGTCTGGAATGCCCAACGTGTAGCAAGTTTGTTTGGTTATTCTTTGTCCCTCCGAAGTATATCTAATAACCTCTTAAGACTCGGAATTCGCGGCTCGTTCTATTGTGGACAGGAGTGTTTCAAAGCGGGATGTGAGAACTTATCTGCTTTCTCCCTGATAACAGGTCTGATTAATGTGATTTAAACCAGGGGTTAGTCTGATTAATGATTGATGACCAGGGACTAAGGTATTGCCTCCAGAAAACCCACAAAATTATCCACGACCTGGCCAAAAATGGTGCCGACTTAAGGCAAGGTATGTTCAATGCAATTTGTGCTGGACGCCTTTTGAGTAGGCTTCCTTTTAGACGGGACATTCAATCCGTTCGAAAGTTACAATTTCACGGGAACGATGCGACCGGTATACCCACTATCGCCAAGGCGAAAGGTGCCCGAGCATATTCCACGACCCGACTATGTCGCAGCCAACGGTATGCGAGAATGCCCATCACTTTAAACCTTGCTAACGGAATGATTTGGAATTCCAGGGAAACCATTATCTGAAATTCAAGCTGCCGGTCAACCTCCCCGCATTCTGAGTCCCGAAGAACAAGAGAAAATGCGCACAGTGTGTCGGGTAAGATCTATCTTCCACTCGTGACCCCGATGTAAAGTTGAAAGCAAGCCTAGCTCACTCGGGAGGTTTTGGATATTGCTGCAGCGGCTGTTCGACCGGGTGTTACCACAGACGAGATTGATGAAATCGTGCACAACGCAACCATTGAACGAAATTCATACCCATCCCCTCTAGGATACCGTAATTTTCCAAAATCCGTCTGCACGTATGTTCAACATCCTGCTTTCCTTTACGCCAATCCCCCATTTTGTTCATTTTAAGCACCTTGCAGATCGGTTAACGAGGTCATCTGTCATGGTATCCCTGACCAGCGCAGATTGAGGGAAGGAGACATTGTAAACATTGGTAACTCTGACTGTCTCTTGCCATAAATTAACACGAAGTTCACCATTCCTTACAGATGTATCACTTTATCATGATGGTGTGTTAGATCTGACAATCTTATGTGTCTCCCAACCATCCCACCAACTTTTTTTTTCTGACAAGGTTTTCATGGTGATCTGAACGAGACATACCCTGTCGGAGAAATCAACGAAGAGTCAAAGGGGCTTATTCGAACCACCCGAGAGAGCTTAGACGCCGCTATCAAGCTATGTCGACCTGGTGCCTTGTTTAGGGACCTCGGGAAGGCTATGTCAGTCATTTCATTACCATTGTCTTCATTGGAAGCTTACACACTTTTTTTATTATAAAGCGAGCCGGTTGCACGAGCGAATGGATGTGCGGTTGTTCGTACCTACACAGGTCATGGGGTCAACAATCTTTTCCATTGTTCTCCAAATATTCCACATTACGCTAAAAACAAAGCCGTCGGAACGATGAAGCCTGGAATGGTTAGCCTGACGCAACACGATTATTAAATATGGCGATTTGACCTTTCTTTCTGTTTTAGTGTTTTACCATAGAGCCTGTCTGCATTTTTTCTCCTCTCCACTGAAAACTTACTCATGAAGTGGGATAGATGCTGAATCTTGGTACCAACTGGGCTGATGTCCATTGGCCGGACAATTGGACAGCAACAACAGTGGATGGTCAAAGGAGTGCACAGTTCGAGGACACCTTGCTGTAAGGAGCGCAGTTTGCTGGCTTTCCAATGCTCTGACCCCGTCTTCAGAATCACAGAAACTGGCGTGGAGATCCTGACGAAGAGTCATAAAGATGTATAAAAATATTCTATGACATATGGCAATACTCCTGGTAGCGCTCATTACAAAGAAAGCACCATCACCTAATTTATAAAGGTGCGACGGGTAGTTCACGATGTGGCACAATTGGGATCCTTGTAACGAAGTTATATAACGAGAGCAATGTACGTAAATACCTCGTAATGGAGGGAATAACAAAGTACAGTCATGTGCTACGTATGCCATGATACCACTTGGTTGTGGATGTCCGCTGCTGTTTATTCCTTCAGATTTAAAACTCAATTTACGACGTCTTTGCATGGGATATCTCGTCATTTAGATCTTGTGTGGCCGCACTGAACGATTCCCCGGGATCCATCGCTGCAATCCGGGTAACGGCTACACCATCTGAAAGTGAAGCCTTTCGAGCGCGGTGTGGTAGCCGTGTATGACAATGGTGGTCCTCGTTCTCAGTTCGGGTTTGGGTTGTAAGGGGTGCCATCCGAAGACGTTGTAAATCAGCGTATGAACTTTGTCGACTTCGCGACTTGTAAGACGCGGGAGTGTGTTCATCTCCTACCAATCCAACCACATTATCGTAGTCTCCGGTGTCTTCTTCGTCAGAATCATCCGGCGTATTTATTCGGCTCAAATCGTCCACATTTCCACCCCAAGCACTTGTCCCTCGAGTTGCGCTCCGACTCCAGCCAAATAGCCTTTCGTCAATCCAGGTCATAGGGTGTGTAAGTCCCAATCCTTGCGCGTCCACGGCGCCGGTACTGCTCTTCCTTCGCCACAAACCAGACGTCCCACTTGATGGAGGAGCACTCGCAGATGGGACAAGTATTCGTGACTTTTAAGAGATGGAAAGTAAGTCGAAATATATGACGATCCATGGAAACAACAAACCTCATTGAAATCATCATAAAGTTTTGGCCCGAAATCGTTAATAAGGCTGGCAACTTGATTTGATAGGTCAATTCTCATGGCTTTTAGCTTGTCCAGTGAACGTTGTTGGCCTGGCACAAGAGCAACAATGAGGGGCGGGAGCGACCTTTGGAAATTGATATTAGTGTGACCAGTTTGCACCATTTGCAAAGGTTACCCACTTCAATACATCCATACCAGCCTCGCCGAATTTGAGAGCTGCATAGTTCATGAAAGGCAAAGCCACAACCATCAACAGGGGGATGGAAATTTTCAATTTCAATGGGGCCTTCGCTCGTACGGCAATGACGGTTGCAAGGAGTGCATACAGTGAATAAAGAACGGGCGTGACACCCAAAGCAATCAACACTTTCCAGGTGGCTAAAACGTCACGACCCGCAATTTTGACAACTGATGCAGCCAGGGCATCTTTTGAAGATGTTATTGACCAAACAGCATATAGTTGGGGGACGCCTGCCTACCTTTGGCCTTTTTCCTGGAAATTATCGATGCCAATATGAGAATGGGCCCGTTCAAAAGCGTTCCCGGTAAAGCGAGTATCGTCCACACAAGAAGTAGACACACACGATATGCGAGGAGACCAAGAGTTTTCCACCCCGCTTTTTGCGCTCGCGGGACCTGGCAAATTCATTAGGATTGCAATTATAGCAAAACTCTAAAGCCTACTTGGTGGTCACGAAGGCCGAGATCTCTAACTATCCGATTGTATTTCAGAACGTCTTCGCGCAGCCTTTGAACACGCGGCTCGTCCTTGAAGTGCACATAACCTTCCAATAATCTTCTATTCAACTCCACGACTTGGCCCAGGGTCAGGTGTTGTCCGGGGGTTTTGTAAAGGCGTCGCACAGCTTGAATCAGCTATATATATAATTGATTTAGAATGTGCTCGACCCAGTCGAATCAAACAGGAGAACGTACCATAAGAGTGTCATAGTCAGGTGCACGGATAGTAACAGTTTTCAATCCATTATAAATGAGATCAAGGAATTTTGAGACAGCTTCTCTTTTCAATGAGCCACCCTGTTTGAACATATCCACAAGCTCCGATGGAACGTCCAAAGCCGTTCCAAATTCCACAACAGCGCGTGAACGAAATCGGTGGGCATGAAAGTATGAAAGTCCAACGGGTACGATTTTGACTTGAACATTTGGATCGTTAGCCATGGCACCAAGCGCCATGATAGACACGCCTGCCTTGAGAGGAAGAAGATCGGTTCGGTCATGACTTCCACCTAAGCAACAATAAGACAAGAGTCGTAGAAGAGAGGATCACACATACCTTCGGGGAAAATACCGATGCTTCCACCCTTCTTAAGGGACTTATACACCAAACGATACATGTCTTGTTGGTCGACAAAAGGGAGCGTTTTGTACTCGAGACCAGTGACACCTTCAGCATTCAACTCTGCCAATTTCTCGCGTATCCGCAACGTCCCTTTCCCACTTTCTCCCCCAAACTCTTTTTTGATTCGGAGTTGGGTGTCAGAAATGACCTCACTCACTTCAGCAAGAGCCGAATTGATAGATTTAGGGAGCATGATCTGCATGCGCGGTGAGAACTCGGTTAGAAACTTGGTGCCCTCACCCAGAATCAGGCATGGATCGTCTGGCGAAATCAAAATCCGACCCGAGCCTGGTTTGGCCATGTCTGCAGCGCGGGCGACGGGAACTATGAACCAATTTAGTAAGAGCATGGGAGGAGGGATAACAAACGTACTGCTGTCCATTAATCTGGCAAAAAATCCAACCCATTTCCGCTTCATGCTCGTTGCTGCAGTCAGGAATTGGACGTGTCGGTGGGTTTCCCTGTAGACTTCCAGACTGAGAAGGAGGGGATCGAGAAACTAAAGACAAGGTCGCTCAGTAAAGCCAGTGAGTAAGACAAAAGTCAGGGATTACTTGGTTATTATGAGGGGCGCCGACGAAGATTACGGGCCCATCTCTTGGTATGTTGAAAGCACCGCGGGGACGGATTTCTCGGAAGAAGATTTGAGTAACTGTCCTCCAAAAGAGCATTGCAGCATCGTAAGACATGTTTATTGCGAGCTATGTGTTAATTATTCTGTAAGGAGAGCACCATACACGGTTTGAGAGCAAGGTTGTCAAGTTTCGGAAGGTGTCCATCATCTTCGTCCCATAGAGGTTGCCCAAATAAATCAGTGTCATTGCCTTCTCACCCAAGCAAGAACAAATATCAGATTATTCCTTCACGGAAAATAGTATACATATGATTGTTAAACGTTAAACATCTATTTAGCCCATAGAAGTCCGTCCAGGGTTCGAGGAACTGCCTGCGCTCAAAGTGCTGGATCGGTACTGAAAAATGTCATGCAATCTAGAAAGCTTCTCTTGTGGGTCAACTCCTTCCAGAACTGACGCTCGTGATGGTTTCGAGGCGGCGTCCGACGATCCATTTACTGGGCTAGTGGGACTCTTTGGCTCGTGATTGTTGGATTCAAGTCCTAAGGCTGCGTTAAGTTTTTGAATGTAAAAAGGAAAAGCCTACTTACTCGACAGGGTGTCAGCAACAGCCACATTTCGTTCTTGATCCTCCGCAGCGCGACTGGCGAGGGCTCGGTTGATATACTTTCTGAACGCTGCGCCGGTAGCATCTAGCAATTTCTCGACCCGGGGTCTCTTATGTGGGTAGGCTTTCAGGAAATGGTGCAATTCCGTGATCCCCTCCTTGTGTAACGCGCCAGTTGTTTCACTTGATATGTGGCCAATAATCACCAGCAGCTGGGCATCCGGATCCGGCTCTTCAACATTTGGAGAATACTGCCCATGGTCGTGGGCGGACGAAGAACTTGGGCTTGTTCTATGGCTGAATGGTCGATGATTTGATTGAACGGATGAGGCAGTCTCTTGGGGCGATAAAGGACGACTAGATCCCGGGGAAGGTGGCTGAACGAATTCGTCCGCCCTCTCATTACGCCGCGATATTGGGGCTTCGTTGGTGGTTTTACTGCTTGAGTTGAGGATCCGATACACGTATGGATATACAATGGTGGCAGAAGGGTCATCGAATGAAGCTGAAAGCAGCTCATACACATCATCTCCATAATGGGCTGACTCATGGTCAGCAAGGAAGGAATCTTATATATTCAGATTAAACGATAGAACTCACCAACGATGTGCTGGATGATAACTTTGATCGTTCTGAGTGGCATATCTCCACAAGGAACCTTGTTCGTCGCGCGTGCTCGCCACTCATTGGGAGGCACAGATTGCAAGAAGTGTTCGATGGCAGGGAATAATTCCACAGGGTCTAAGAGGGAGTCGCCGAGATCCTGGGGAATATTCCTAGCTAATTTCCACACGCACTTCAAAACCAATTCCGCCACCTTAGATTCTTTGGAATCGGGAAGGGTGCCATTGCTCGGGAAGGGTTTTACAATTTGTAACAGGAGTGCGAAGAGGGCCCTAAAGAGTAAGTAGGTGATTAGACTTGAGAAGACCAATAAAGATTTAAAGGAGCACCTGAATATAGACATCCGTCTTCCGGTAGCAAACAGCCGTAGGATTATCATGTTAATGAATCGGGACAAGTCTTTCACTTTTCTGATGGGACTGTCGTCCGTCTCGAGAAGGCGAAGAGTCAACTCTTCCAAGAGTGAGCTGAGAATGTCGACTGTTAAAGATTCGGCTAAAAAGGAATGGTCACAAAAATTATTGAGTGTCTGGATGAGATGCTTTGCAAGCCGAAAGTTATCGTCCAAAATGAGATCGTTCGGATGTTCGAATACATGGGCCATTTGTAAGGTTATTGTTTCGATGAGGCCTTCGGTATGTTCTGCGAGCTCCCGATATTGAGGTGAGGATGGACCTTGATCGGGGCCGATGGACAAGATCTTCTGGATTTTTTTCAGTGCCTCAACGCTCCGAGCAGGATCGTTACTTAGGATACTAGATATTGTCAGTGTAATTTCATCAGGTAGTTCTGCTCGAGGAGGATTTTCGTAACGGGTGGCTCGTTCGTCGGTTTGTGCCAGAGGATTTGGAGTGGTGGGGGTTGGGATGGTGGTTTCGTGGAGAGTTGTTGGCTGGGATGAGGTTATATCCTCGCGTGTGTTTATTGAAGGCTGAGTTAGGTGGGGTCGAGGTCGTCCCAAGCGAGAAGGCAGCAGGCTGCGTGGTCGACCTTTCCCCGGTGAAGAAGGCACGATAGCGGTGGGAAGGGAGTGAATTCCGCCTGGACGAATGGGGGATTCTGGTCTCTTCTGTGAAGGACCTGGTGACGCCGATCTAAGAACATGTGCAGGAGATGCAGGACGGGCAATTCGAGACACAGCAGAAACGGATGGGCTTGCAGGTCTCGGAGTATTAGCGGCCAAGCGAGCAATACTGGGGGTAGGAACCACGGTAGGCTCTGATTGGCCTTGAGAACTTGGTCCAGGCACACGACGCAGTCTTTCTTCTAGTTGTGTCTTGTCTTTGGCAGATAAAGTGCCAACTAGAGCCCAGACCTTTTCCCCAACCAGGGTATAGGCTTCACTACAGGGTCATTAGTCTCAATGGCCTCCTCGATCTCAAGAAAAGGATTTACCTCAGCGTTCCCAGGGTAGATTTGCGGACTTGAGGATCTTTATCAGAGAGAAGAGATGCAATCTGGGGGAAGGCTTTCGAAGGTTCACATGCACCCATGCCAGACTTTTTGAGAATTGCGGATAATTCATCTAAAGTGCCTTGACGCGTTTTAGCCACCTTCGCCTTCAAACCGTGGTCTAACAATAGTTGGAAAAGCCGGCTGTATGCGTAGACTGTGGGGAGGGTACGTATAATTTGTTGGACGCGCACACGGACTTGCTCTCGAGCATCCCCAAGCTGTAGGACACATTAGTTGTGCAAATACAGGAGAAAATAAGTCCACCTTATAAATAATGGTTGGCACAAAGCACAAAGCCTCGTTATCAGTGAGTTGATACTTGACGTTGCGGAGGAAGGCAAGAATTGCTTCAGCCACATCGAGACATTTAGAAATAAGATTTGGTTGAGGCTCATGGGCTTTTATCGAGATATACTTCAATGGAAGGTCCAAGTTCGCGAGGCAAACCTTTATAAGAGTTTCCTCGGCATCCAAAGCATTAGAGTAGAAGTCCGCAATTGTCTGCAAACCACTGATATGATCGTTGACAGCGTTATGGTCGTGGCTAAATAACCGTGCCAGAAGCTCTTTTGATGCATGCGGTTCCATTTGGCTTTGTAAGGCTTCTGCCAGGTCCTTTCTTGTGGGGCCACTTTCGTTCACCCAGCGGCTCGCGTCCTTCGCTAACCTCGTTTTCTTCGTATCCAAGTTCATGTTTGTAAAAGGAAGACCTTGAGTTGGCACAGAAGATGCTGGAGTCAACTGCTTTGTGGCATTGTGTGGTATAGCCTTTTTAGAAACGCTCGCTTTCGTGGGCACCTCAGTGTCTGTTCGAGAATCGGGTCTGCTGAGGCCCTGGGGGAGTTTCCGACGGACACCTGATATTTTTCCCGCTGGTTTAGGTTCGGGATTCGAAGTCCCGACAGGTGAATCAGGAACAGGACTTTCTGAGGGGGGATCCGGCGAAAGAGATTTCTTGCTGGTTGCTGCTTGGATCGGCGAGGATTCTGAGGCGGCTAGGCGAGCGGCTTGGATCAATGGCACGGCGCTCGAACGGGAGGCGGGCTTGAGTGAGTTGGTTTGTTGCATGACGAAATCGAAACCTGAACACTGAATGAGGGTGGGCAGAAGAGTTTGTGCTGCTTTGCGCACGTCACCGCTGCGGTCATCGAGGGACGACACAATGAGGGGTACCCAGGCACGCAAATCGAGAGAACTGGCTGCAGGGTGATCCTTGAACCAATCAACCAGCCACTGTAAAAGCGTAACTTTTTGCAGCGGGTTCGTGGTCTCAAGTGCAGTCGTTACGCCAGCAGTCATACTTTCAACGCCGTCGCAGGCATCCGCAATTCCAGTCAGTGCCTGCACACCAGCGGCTCGTATATTGGATTTTTGATCCGAGAGAACTGTGCATATTGGAAGCACGAAGAGGCGTGCATGTTTTTCAAAAGGTTTGCCCATACCCACTGCTATGCGAAAGACAAGATCAAGAGCCAGGGTTTGCACGGCCTTGTTGCTATCCGTCACTCTTGCTTTGAGGACCTGCCCAATTTCACCTAAAACAACATGAATATAATGGCTAGCTGAAAACGACGAAGTTATGAGGGGCTCACCCATGCTCGGTTTCAACCTTTTATTGCTTCCTTGATCGAGTATGGCTTGTAAAGCTTCCAGTGCCTCTTTTTTTGTCTTCCACGCATCACTCTTTGCGTCCGCTAAAATAGTCGTTCCTTTCAATAAACCATCTATTTCAACTCGAGGGAAAAGGTCGTCCATCGGATCTGCTCCTCCAGATTTAGAATCCTTTGATGATTCTGGGGCCAAATTTGCTAGATCTACTGATAGCCGGGAAGGCTCTGGGGCGGCTTGACCTTCAACTTTATCAAATTCGGACGTGATTGTGTTCAACAATTGGGGATTTAGATCCTCGATGAGATCTTTGACGCCTGCAAAAAAGACTGAGTTTCTGAGGGACTTGAACAAAGGACGGGCTTACTTGGTCCTGCGAATATTTTGACGGTAACAAGGGTCTTCGTGGCGCTGGTTCGAACAGCGGCATTGGAATTTTGCAAAGCTGTTTTCAGGAACTCTATCAATCCTCGCAAAGATACCCCAGAAATACCAAAGTCGATCAGAGCCGTATTGACCCATGTTATCGCGTCAGCTAGAACCTTCGGCGCCTTCTGTTTTGAGAGAGGTTCGTAAGCTTTTAGGAGGCTCGTCAGCTTGAAGTAACGGAATCAAGATTGCGAGGCCCCACACCTTGACCAAGTACGAACTGGAGCGATGTCTTCTCCGCAAAACTAAGGAGCGTATCACCTGCTGGCTTTTTCAACTTCATATCACCCAGCTTTTCAGTCAGATGGGCGACACAGAGAGCCACAGACGATCTTCCAAAAGAAGGGCATTGTTCAGCAAGCAATGCTAAAATTGCGTACAATTTCGCCGAAACCTAAAAGCGATTGATGGTCAACAGTATTTGACAATTGTCGGGAGAAGCGAACCTGGAAATTCTTTTCTCCCCATCCCTTTTTTGCCAATGCGCGGACAACGACCTCGGCATCAAGGGCTTGAATCTCCGTTTCCAGCCACGACATCATCCCATCTAATCCTGCAAGTCTTGTTTTCCAATTCGCATCCCCAAGTTCGGTCATGATCGAGCCCGGAAAAAGATCCGCGGCAAGTGACTCTGCTTCTTCAGAAGTATGTTTATATTTAACGGTGTCCAAACTCCCTGCTGTAATAGGCGCAGCAGATTTCGCTCCAGGCTTGGATGGTGCAACCACTGGCGCTTTTTTGGGGGCAGACGAAGGCGGTAGGGCTGCCATGGGTTTCTTTGCCTGGTATAATCCGAGTTTAATATACTGCAAGCTCCGCAAAACACAAACCAATGCGACATACCGCAGGCTTTGCTGGGGGCTTAGAGGGCACGGGGGCTGGCTTTTTCGGTTGTTGTGGCGCCTCTTCGTCCTTTGCGGGTTGCTTTAAAGAAATTATGGCAGGCGCTTTCTTAGCGGGAGGACCAGCAGGGCGTCCTGATGGAGGACCCCCAGCCTTGCATTTCACCGTCGCCTTCTCGAAAGCCTCTTTAATTTTGGTTTTCCGCAAATCTGGCAAAGAGTCCATTATTGCATTGAGCGGACGTTCACCGACCATCTTCATAAGAGTGCCAAAGCAAGTAGCGGCTTCATTGCGAGCGCCCTCAAACCCATCCTCCAATAACACAACCAATGAATCTGCAAGAGGTTTGACTTGTGGTGGTTGTATGGGGGAAGTGGCAGAAGCTAGACATCTGCCCAAGAATCTCAAGGTGCCCTCCTTGACCTGGGGGTTTTTGGACTTCAGGGCTTGATCCAAGTCAGGTAGGATGTCAGTGAGTGTTACCTACAGGTGGGAATGAGGACAAAATGTAAATGAAGTGAGTAAAGAGACAAACTGTTGTAAAAACCGCATCGAGGGCAGCGCCAATGGCATCAGTGACGTTTGTTTTCCTCTCCTTCAACCTCTCCAACGCCAAAGGAACCACATTTTCGCGATACTTGGAAAAGGACGCCTGCATTCCTTTCGCAAGCTCTTCCAAACAGTTGCATGCAACCATGACGCAATTGATATTGGCGTCTTTTGCCACGCAAGCGGCGAGAGCCTTGGATAGCTCAGATATCTCCGAGCTATCTTTAATTCTTGGCGTATTCGACAACAGTGTGGCAAGATCGTCGAGGGCTTCCTTGCGTTCCTTCCATTTCGAAGACTTCAAATTGGTGTGAAGCTGAGGTGGCAATTTCTGGGCGATATCCTCAGGCTCAGCAAAGGTGCGAGGGTCGGGGGGAGCCATGTCTGTTGTCGCTTCGTCATCAGGGAATGATAAATGATCCTGAAAGACTTGTACCTTCAGCTTCCTCTGGGGTATTTTCGGTTCCTTCGTCGTTAACGGCCTCTCGTGCTTGAGCTCGTGTAAGGCGTTCCGGTTTTAGGCTTTTGTGCCCTTTGCCATCTTTTTCCAAGGCTTCAAACGAGTCTTTCAATTCCTTCACTTGAACTGGTTTCAGTTCTGCTAACCAAGGTTCGATACCCGGTCCGATGTACTGATACAAGATGATAGTAAGGTTCGTGCCCTCGGCACGGACGGATTTGTCAGAATGAGCAAAAATCTTTGGAAGAGATTTGAGAATCGCAGGAGAAGGAGCAGTTTGGGTCCCAAACATTCTGAATGACGGTCAATCACTGAGGCAAAGATGCATTCACAGCGTACTCACCTCACGACTTCCTTAAGTGCCAGAATACATCCTGCAACGGCTTTCGGTTGCTTTGCACCAAGACCAACCAATAAATCAGTCTGCGATAGAAATTAGGATGGAATTATTCAAAGATTACCGATTTACATACCACAACTGCAGTGCCTCCGTTCTCAACTTCTACATACTGCAGCACCAATTCAATAGCCTGATTTTTTGTGCCGACGCGTGTAGAACCTAAGCATTTGTCGACCAATGCAGGGAGAATTCCTTCCCTTGTTTTTGCTGCAGTTTCTCCAGCATATTTCACGAGGGCGACCAAACATTCGACACCTTTTTCTTGTGCAACAGCGTTTGCGTCAGTGGCAAATTTCTTGAGGAGTTCCGGGTTATTGACATATGGTTTGAAGGCAGGATCGGTGTCGGATGCGGTGGTTTGAAAAGTTTTGATGAGAGATTCGTAGGCACTAACACGCGCCTTCCAGTTCTTGTGCCCAAGTCTTTCAGAAATCGGAAGAGAAGTGAAATCCTCTTCCTGTGGTGGGGGGCCGTCCATTCTCCTAATAGTTAGAAGGAGATGAAGGGAGACCGTACCTGGCAAAAGGGAAATAAGTTGAGGACGAGTTCAATTTAAGCTGCCTGTTCAAACCCTCATCCGTTCAACGTGATCAATCAACACCGGGTCACACACACGTGGAGTGTGACCAACTACTTATGTAAAGGTTGAAGCTGAGTCTTGGTCTTTAGTCTTTTTACAACTATCTACAAAATGGTAGACCTTTTCGAAAATTTCGTGTGTGCGCCAGTGTTTGATTCGAACAATCGTTTTTGGTAGGGCGCATGGCCCCAAGCCCCACCTTTCGTCGTTGATCACCACCCACAATGACCCTAGCCCCACCTTTCCCCCCGGCTCCACACCCCAGCTGCCCCACGTCGCGTAGGACGTGACCGCAAGTATATTTGGTGCGGAATTGCCCAAACGGTGTATTTGCACCAAACTCCGAGTCGGGCCCACAGGCAAATTCATTGAAAGTGATCTACCATTTAATATGATTGACGGCCTATCGCGATGCCAGGGCCGCCCCCACTGTTGTCAACAGTTCAAATATCTCTAAAATTTGGTCGTCTGAAACTATGACCTCCAGTTGGCGCAGGTGTTCCTCTGTCCTGGCGTGGCGGGTTGCAGCATCTTGCCTTTCATTCTTCATGCCAAGGTTGTGATAGACAACTGACAACAAATATTGCACATCCCTTAATGACGGGTACATTTCCAAAGTCTGAAAGTCTGATTCCGCAATTGACAGATACGGAATTGCCTCCTGGATGTTGGCTGCTAAAACAATGAAAACTCAGCCATCCTCTGAGCCTTAAAAAAGAGTAAAACCATACGATTTGAATGGCTTGTAGCGATTATGCACCGGCCAAGTGTAAAGCAAGCAACAGCTCGTTGTTCGAGTTCGTCACCGTTGATTACCTTTTCGGGATTAAAATTAGCTGTGATTTTTCGCGAAGGGGGAGTTTGCAGACCTGTGGCATAATTTCCTCCAAAATTTGTTTTGACCGCTTAGACATCCCAAACTCTAAGCCAACGTCGGCGAGGACTATGATGCAAGACCTGTAGAGGTTATATCTACAGAGAAATTCCGAGTGCCACAAAGCCTTGAGCAAGTGGTCGATCCCTAATGCAGCTTGGTCGTGTTGCTGTTGTGGTTAGTACGGTCGCGTATGTTCAAAAGCTTCATGGTAGCTCACTTTTAATAGAAGCATTTGGTATAGAGACTCTCGAATGGTCGACATCCTATCCCACTCAACATCGAACAGATATTCTTTCGGATTAGAAGGTCCATGCGGCCTCCGAGGTATAAGCAGCTCGCGGCAAAGACGCGACTGCCCTCTTGAAAGGAACTGTAAACACCTCGTGTGAAACAAGAAAAAAATTCACTCTCTACCCACCGCCGAGTGGCCCGGAGGGTTAGAATATGCCAGATTTGGTGGGCCCATGTCGCGTAATCGTATATAATTAATCCACGCCAAACGGAGGGATCAACAAGCAATCCCAGAGCTTCGTCATAGTTCCCTTGTCTTGCTTTCTGGAGAGTCGGGATGTTAGCGAAATTGTGACTTAGGCCCAGTGCAGATTCACAACCTTGTAGGATTTATTGAGGACCACTGAAAGCTTATTGGAGCTTTCGCTGCCGGGCTCCGTGAATGCCAATACAATATCCTCCTCCAGCTCTGACAATTTATGACAACCTATTTATTGCGTGAGTCAAAGGAGATAGTCTGGAAAATATTTACAAACCTGCTTCTTTCCAGACTATGGATTGTACAGCGTGTTGAGCCCATTGTTGATCCTCGGCTGGTATTGCAAGTTGGACATCCAACCAGTTATCGTAGAGGCTCACAGCTTGAACGATTTTGATAAAGGCGGCGTTCAGCGGTTGGTCCTAGGGGTAGATTATAAGCAAGTGCAAAACCTGGTACCGTACTTGCTCGTACGTTTTCTTCGTCCAAGAGCTTGCGAACATCTGCTAGAACCTCGAGGGGATGAAGGTCGAACTGGATTTCTTGCAGAATAGGTTTTTGGCCTGGAACGTTGGAGGGCAGACGATGCAGTATGCTGTTCGAGATTGTCAACAGTCAATCCAGAGTACAATGAAAGAGAACTTGCCTTGTACAATGGTGCAAGATGACTCTATCATTGGTGACCCTTGCAATGTCAATGGCTTCTGTCAAGAACTAAGGGGAGAGATTTAACAGCTGGGTGGACTGCCCAAACAAAATTATGACCTGTGCAGCAGCAGCATACTCTCCTTGGATGTAATGCATGCGGACTAAGCTGAGCAAGGCTTGCGGCCGCAATCCACTTCAAGGAATATTTACAATTCCAGTCGCGATGGAAAGAGGTCTTAACTTACGAATCGTTGCTCTCATGAAAGTGCTGATCAAAAAATCTCCGCAGATTCTCGACAGCGATGTTCTCATCCCCAACAAAAAGGCCCTTTTCCCATCTAGAAATGAGTCAGAATAGAAAATACAGACCGTTTTTTGGACGAAGGAAACAGACGCGTCAAAAGTATGTGGCTTCGCCCAGTTCCTGTTGTCTGCTTGCGTCTTGTAAATTAAAAGATCACCTGAGTAAGGTAAGATTTTTGCCAACGTGTAAACAAATACATCGCTACGTACATGTTAGTTCATCCTTCTGGAAAATCTCATAGCCGGCGGAAAGATTCCCAGAGCACCAAGACTTGTAGTCATTGCACAGTTTTCCGAGTGCTTGGAAAGATAGCTTGATAAAACTAACATAACATCGACGGCAGAAATATCCAAATATCGATCGGCGAAGCTTGAAGGCATTCAATGTCGGTGGGGATAGTAAGGCGCGCCAGAACCAATGCTTACAAGTCTAGGGTTTTCCTGCATTGGAACCAGATACGTTCAATGTGTGTTCAGCGGTACGAGTGTGCAGAATTGGCGAACCTCGGGGTTCTTCGTCAGGAAAAGACAAGGCAAGTCTTGGGATTTATGTTAGCTCGCGACGAGAATTCCACCTATCAGACTGACTCCCAAGGAAGTTGCCCATCTTATCAATTGTCAAGATATCATCGTGCTGAAGTTTGGAATCGAGTTAGAGCTGGACTACTTGGAAACCTTGAAAAGACTCACAATGCTCTTGATCGCCATCTTGAATTCTAAACACTCTGCTGCATCGCTATTCGGTCCTGAGGATATTGACGCAATTAATTCTTCATGCGGCAATGGTTGCGCAACCTATGTGTTGGGATAAACGTTGAGTGTGTCAGGACAATGGTTCCAGAAACGAACCTCAGAAATCTCATTAAGCAGAACCCTGTAAATGTGAAGGGAATATGCAGCGGGAAATTTCTTGATTTCAAGGTCTTTGAACGCCATCATAAGAATTGTGAGTAGCGTAATATGATGTGGACGGAGGACATGATCTGAAGGAGGTGGAGCTTCGTCCATGCTAATACTTAGCTTGGACAGTTACAAGAAAGACGCGACGAAGATACGGGCAATCCGGTCCGACAAGGACGCGTTTGTTTGTCTCTGACGAAGCAGAGTAACAACCGCACTCGCCTTTTTGGAAACAGCAAATCTTTGTCCTCAGTTATGGCAGGCAACCTCAAAACTAAAAGGTCTGCCCCTTCGTCTCAAGTTGAGTCCATTCATGCGCAAATGGCTCAAAAATTCATATTTTCTAAAATCCTCAGGCTTCTTCAAAAAAGCGCAAACTTAACAACGGGACAACGCAAAAAAATGCCAGTGGAAAGCCATCCTACAAAATAGGGGATGTGAAGAAAGACAAAGCTGCTGATCGGGGCATAATTCCCATACCCAGCGCGAACGACGATAATGTGGAGGTGGACGTTTCCGATCAGGACTTGGCCGTTCTGGAAGAATTCGGAGAGTCAGTGAATTTTTTAAACAAATTAGATCGTAACGGAATTATGCGGTATTCATTTTTATTTTCATCTGTATGATGCGCCTTTTTTGAAGGTCTTTTCTATAGGAGCAAGAAAGAAACCCATCGATTACACGACCTCACGAAACCCATTCGCAAAACGGCAGTTCACGATGACCTGCCTCCTCTTAACTCGGACGACGAAGAATCCTGGGACTCGAATATCGATGATGATGACTTGGATTCCTTGGATGAAGAGGGCTCTCTGGGGGACATGTCCGATCCCTCGGACGACTCTAATGAAGAAATGCCGTATGAAACCATTCCTCGGATTCAACCCACCACTGTAAAGACGCCAGACGAAATCAAACGGTTACCTATTAAACTGGCGAATGGAAAGATTCAAGAAACAGGTATAAAAACTATGGTATTCCGTCAGCCACCATCGTCGGAGGAGCCCGAAGATATTAGTGAATCTGAAGCGGAGGAGGAACCTCAGAGGGTCGAGGATGTTTCAACAGGCGCTCGTTTTGGCCGACCGGCAGTTGTGGATGTACTGCAAACGAAATCTCGAAAACATCGGGTTGAAATGGCAAAGGAGCAGATAGCTGGTATCTGTCAGGACATTTTAGCAGATCCCGAGAATGGCGTGAGTCTAGGCTTTCCTAACCCCTTTTTCACTGCCCATTAATCAACACGGGTTAATAGCTTGGTCTTCTCAGACGATTACACTCTTTTTCTCTCCTAACTCTTACAACACCGACACACCCTGAACCTGTTCCCAACGATGTCATCATTCGCAAACTCTCCATTCTGTCTCAATTGGCCATTTTCAAGGATATAATCCCAGGTTACCGAATACGATCTCTAACGGATATTGAAAAGGCGGAGAAGGTTAGCCAGATGGTCGCGAGAACCCGTGACTGGGAGCAAGGCCTGGTTGCAGTTTATCAAACTTACCTGCGCTTGCTGGAAACCGAATTAAAAAGTATGTGTCCCTTCCTTCCCCCGAATATCTAACCCAATAACGACGATCGAGTAGCGCACGGGGAGGTTGCTGATATTGCACTGCATTGCATGTGCACACTATTAACGGAAGTCACTCATTTTAATTTCCGGGTCAATCTCATGACATGCATCGTCGCCCGTCTAAGCAAAAAATCATGGGACAAGGTGTTTATCAATCGAAATCTCTTGTGGACCACTCTTCTGATCTATTCCTAGTCATCTGAGCTATGCTCTAAAACTCTTAGCGACGTGTTTCGCGCCGATCTCACCGGTGAAGCTTCCTTGGAAATTCTCAGACTAATAAACAGGATGATCAAAGAACGACATTTCAAGGTCCATCCGAATGTTCTTGTTTGCTTGCTTCAGCTTCGACTCCGGACGGAACTCGGTGTTCGCGCGTCCAGCACCCACGCGGATAAACCGGAAGCCAATAAAGGGAAGAAACTAAAAGGAAAAAAACCTGAGCCAGTTCATCTTAGTAAAAAGGCCAAGAAGGCTTTGAAGGAACAAAAGGAGATCGACAAAGAACTTCGGGAAGCAGGGGCGGAGGTGGACAAAGAGGAGAGAAAGACCGTCGTGAGTACCTGATCTACTTTACTTTTTTATTTCTTTCTCACGAATTTGCCGAAATTCAGCAAACGGAGACTTTGAAACTACTCTTTGCTTTGTACTTCCGTATCCTCAAGAACCCTGCACCCACGCTGTTGCTCCCCTCGGCACTCTCTGGAATTTCCAAATTCGCACATTTGGTCAACATTGATTTTTTCAAAGATCTCATGAAAGTTTTGAAAGATCTAATCTCGATGGAAGAAGCAGAAGAAGAGGACGCTTCCGAAGAAGGCGATCGAATATCAAGGGGGCCATTGCCCACATTCCAGGGCGTTTTGCGCAAGATAATGTGCATTGTCACAGCCTTCGAACTTCTTTCTGGGCAAGGTGTGTGTGTGTATCTGATGGCTCGGCGACATTTCCATGCTAATGAACTCGGGGCAGGCGAAGCATTGAATATGGACTTGAACGAGTTCATCACAAGCCTGTATGCCATGTTGCTACCGCTAAGCTTTTCGATAGAAATCGACGCCCAACCACTACCGAACTCCACATCAATACTCGACATCCTCTTCCGGGCGCTGAACTTAATTTTTTCACCTCGAACCTCGGGAACGACTGCGCCACCCTGGCGCTCGGCCGCATTTAGCAAACGTCTCCTCACCGTCTCCCTCCACTGGCCCACCGCCGCCGCCTGCCGCTCCTTGGAGTTCGTGCGCGGCCTAGTTGCGAAGGACCCCAAATTGGAAGCCATGCTGGCCACGGAGGATCGCATTTTCAATGGCGTATACCGAGCTGACGTTGACGACCCACAGCTGTGCCATCCGTTCGAGTCCTCATTTTGGGAACTTCATGCTTTATATCGGCAACACTGGGATCCGCGGGTAAGAGTGGAAGCAGAAAAATTACTTAATTACAAGTCCGTGTAGTACCTAATAAATGGGTGGTGGGTGCTTTATGCCTAGTAATATTTTACATCTCTGGGAAGTTACAACAGCATAAATACAAACGACACCAGTCGTTGAGGAACAAATACAAGTATGAGGGGAGTAAGAGAGGTCCATGTGTGTTTGACGAGTAGAATGTCGAAGGGGTAAGGTACGTGAGATGATTATGTTACATTAGCCAATAAACATACAGAGCAACCGCGATGGGGGGGTATGTTTTCCAAAAACAAGACCGAAAAGAAAATTAGTGGGTGCAGGTGGGGGGATTAATCTACTCAAAACTTGTGTGTGAGGGAGGGTGGGTACCTCGTTGAATTCAGGGTGTAAGAAAGCGAAGGTTGGGTACGGGGATAAGGCCCAGCGTGGGGAAAGGCAAATGTGGAACTCGGGCTAGGTGAGACAGCTGAGGTGCCTTTATCGGCCGCTCGGTATTTTTGGTAACCCAAGAGCGTTGCGGATGGCATGGGACCCCCGTTCTTCCTGTCAAGTTCATACATGAGAAAGATGAGGGTTTCATCGTCGACAATGATTTCCTGTGTGAGAACGACTGAAACAGCTAAAAATAAAGCTCTCGGTCAGAAAAAGAATTTCAATGTTAAAAAAAAAAAAAAAAGGCTCACATGCATCTAGCCATCGACATCTGTTTAGTGCGGATTCCGGGAGGGCTGCGTTTACAGTACCGACATTGATATGCGTGACATTAAGGAAACCTGCCTCTTCCGTGAGCAAGGCGTTGTTTGCAAAGACTTTGGTCACACATCGACTGGTTGCGCTCCAGACGTTTTCCAGGGAGAGGCTAGCATGAAAACCGTGCAGTGTTTGGGGGGCACGCATCTCGTTCACCGTGGGAACGCAGAGGCGTATCTTGAGCATGAACGGAGGCTGTACTTGCTGTGAAGGATGGGCAAGAGCGTCAACTTTAACGGAGAAAGGGGTCATTCCGTCGGCTTGGAGAAATACGGAAGTGACTTTATTACGCGAATAGCGATAATGGGTAGGGGTGACGCTGGAATGACGATTCACGGCAGGGTTGCGGGGTGCTTGGTAAGGTGAGTTGGGAGGGTGTATAGGTGAGGATGGATATTTGGGTTGCACACTAAAAGGGGAAGGATCGCTAAAGGAAGGAAGTTGCTGGATAAAACCACCATGGGGAGATATTGATGGACTGCTCATGCCTGGAGCGGGGTATGAGAGGTCGAGAGGTATGACGTGTGGTTTGGAGCTGAAATCGGAAGGGAACAAATTGGGGCGGTGCTCTGGAGTCGGGGGGAATTCCGATTGGGAGTCCGCAGGAGAGAAATTAGGGGAGACGGAATTTGAAGAGGGTAGATCAGGATCATCCCAGTCGAAAGGAATCATTGAATTTGTATCTTCCAGCTTGACGGGGACGCCAATGGGGGAGTCGTTCTCCGGGTAGAGTTCATCGCCACCTGCGACTAGGTGAAATTCTATGGTGGGAAGGGAGATAAATAGCGGAAAAATAGGGAAAGATGGAAAGCCTTGCCTGGTTCACCCTTCCACATATTCCTGAGGACCTGTATGTGGCTTGCGACCTGCTTTTTGGATCGCTCGATGCCCTGTTTGGCAAGATAGTCGACGAGAAATTGGTTGCGCCATCTGCTGCGGCCGCGTGACTGGGAATAAGTGGCATAGGGTGATTCCCAGTATTCACGTAGACCTGGAGGGGGGGAGGTGAGCAGGAAAGCGGGGGGGGAGGACAGGGGACGGACCTTGAACGAAGACCTTTTCTATTGATTCTGGCCAGACTTCGGTGCCACTGCCGTCCTTGAGGAGTTTGCGGTGCTTGCGCTGGGGAGTGATGCTGGGGGAGTCTTGTTTCCTGAGAGATGCCATGGAGTAAGGAGGGACTTGAGACGGTATATAAGTATCATCGGACAAAGATTCGAGTCAAGATCCGAGATGACTCCCGATTGGGAAACACTGAGCCACTGTATTGGAGATGGTCTTTCAAACTTCCCCATTAGGGACAAAGGCTTCGCCGGCTCCTCCGCTGTCCCGATCCCGGCCTGATCGGGGCAGGCCTGTTTCCCTTCGTCCATGGCTACCCTCACCCAGAAGTGGCTTCGAGACTGTGCCCAGCCGTATCCCGACCCTCATCGCGTCTACGCCGATATCGACGCCGCCCTCGCCCGCTTCACCACTCTCCGCCCAAAGTCCGATGTCTACAGTGCGCTCCCCGCTCTCTTCTCTCGTTACTTGTCTAACCCTCCTTAGCATTCGACGACGGCCGCACCCAGCTCCTTCTCTGCCTTCACGGCCTTCTCCCTATTACCTTTCGTAATGCATCCTATAATATTCCCATCGCTCTTTGGGTCACAAGAGACTACCCTCGCCAGTCTCCGATTGCCTATGTCGTCCCCACTAATGAGATGGTTGTTAAATCTGGAAAGCACGTCGATGTAAGTGGCAGATGCAATATCGAGTACATTCAACATTGGGAGCGTAAATATGAGGTTCGTTCTTCTCCCGATCGTCCTCATCCGCCTTGCTTGACATTCACCTCAAAGGGCTGCAGTTTATCTGCCCTTCTCGAGGCGTTGCAAGATCACTTTTCCCGTGAACCTCCTGTTTACTCCAAGCCCAAGTCTCTCTCACCCGCTAATCAGACGCCCTCTCCCCCGACCCTTCCTAGTAAACCTCTTCAATACGTATGTCTTTGCCGCCCAATCGGAATCTAATCTGATTTCTGCCCCTAGGTAACTGCACTGCCCCCGCCCCTTCCGCCTCACCCTCCCGTTTCACTCCCTCTCGGCTACAGATACCCTCCGGAAACTTTTACCGCTGTTCCAGCAAGTTCCTTTTCACCTGCCTCTCAGCTTTATCATAGTCCCCAAGCCTTTTCCGCTTCGCCACCTCCCCGTGTCCTTGGACCGATATCGCCAGCATCGCCACCACCACCACCACCACCGCCACCACCACCCCTTCCGCCTCAACTTTCACCCCCGCCCCAAACTGTTAACTATGTACCTGCGTTTATACCAGAGCACCCCCGGCCACCCATTCCAGACTTGCTCGATGAAAATGATTCATCTCCGCCGGCAAATCACGCCTCTTTCCCAGCACCTCCACCCCGGCCACCTAACCCCGA
>Ga0307517_10001497_pt1 | contig 38998 bp, 38 predicted proteins | sample 23_EM_MG_FD_194515 | JGI IMG/M metagenome (GOLD analysis project Ga0307517, IMG submission 194515) | Populus trichocarpa ectomycorrhiza microbial communities from riparian zone in the Pacific Northwest, United States - 23_EM | ecosystem: Host-associated > Plants > Roots > Unclassified | place...
ACCTCTACCCACTTTAGTGGTTCATTGTTGTCTCTGTTAGCAAGGGCAAGCTACTCAAGAATCGGTTAGTGACTCGTAGTGACGAGTCGTTTCCTGGAGTGGTCTCGGCGCAGAGTGGCCCTGACAGGAATGCGTTACGAGGGGGTAGGGATGGTCCTGAGGGGGAGCTTTGGTGGGAAATTGCAACCCTCCTGCGAAGGCGCTGACACGGATGTTGTGGACATGCTGTTGGAAATGCCAACTGGATTACACTTTACTGAGGTGCAAATTGACGTCACATTCGAGCGTCTCCTCTCGACTGTGAGGCTCGCAGAAGCGTGTAGCGAGACCCTCACCAAGCTGTCATACAATGTCTTCGTCTACGATAAATCCCATCTCTTCTCCTGGTACAGACATAAGAAATTGTTTTTTAGCTAGTCCCAACCCACAGCGCTCCGAGCTGTCTAACACTGCTGCTCCACCGTCCCCAGAGTACCCAGTCATAATTTAATCGATAATCCATTTATCTTGAGCAGTATATGGTGTACGAGTTGGTAGTTCCAGTAATTTCCACCACCAGTGCCACGCTCAAAAACTCGCTGGGGCTTTGTAAGTGTGCCACACGAGTGGCCACAAACGCAAGTCATGTGATCTCTGTCACATCACGCTCCCTGTACCCCCATCGATACAGCCGTTAGGCGCGATAAGGCCATGCAATCTACTCCTTTGCCCGTTCAGAAAGTCGAGAATGTCCTCGATTACATGCAGGACAAGCGTGTTTCCTTCAGGGACCTCTTATTCCACATCTTGGATGGCGAAAATCCCCGCTGTTCATCATATCGACGTTGGGTATTCGACAATCTGGAGTCGATACTCGCTAGGATTGACCAACACAAGAGAGGCCGAAAGATACTAGGGATATGGGCTCTGAGTCTTATGTGCAAGATTATTGACCGCGAGATGCGGAAAGTCAAGAAGGCTTTCACCATGAAGACCACCGAAATCACGCCGGACTTCGTTGAAGCGTGGTCGTTTTCCAGTCTCCGAAACGTTGTTGAGGAGGAAGCTCCCACTCTATGCAAACTCCTGTGCGCAGGTGCTCAGACGGCACGCGTGAGGAAGAAGGGGAAGAAGGACCCGATGGTCGTATGTTCCCCCCCTCGCCTCGCCACCCCTTCAATTCCTTACTAACACTACATAGATCGTCTCGGTCATCGTTTCTCAGATGGCGCATCATCGCTCTCACTACGCGATGCAATTCCAGGCTCTGCTAGGCATCTTCTGGTGGTCGAGTGGCGTTTCTCGCCAGAGCATCCATACGCTACAACGCTGTGGTCTCTCGATATCCTACAAGTCCATCAACCGCATCCTATCCGAACTTTCTCCAAAATGCCTCGCAGAGGCTCAACCCGTTGCCCAATCCCCCCATCTTTCCACTTACGATAACATCAATATCAGTATATCATCATTCTACGAACAGCGTGAGGATGCCCCGTCAAAAGTCCAGTCGGGTACAATCGCGGTTCTTTACAAGTTACGGAATGCCAATCCGGACCACGCGAGCCTCCAGGAATTACTCAGGCGTGACCGCGAGGGTCGAGACCTCCACTTCGCCAAGGACATCCAACCCTCACTCGACCAGCTGGGATGTATCAAACGCCAGCTCTCCATCCATGTCATCGGAACATTGGCAAGATGGGTTCCTGGATTTTCCCGTTATGAATCTCATCCAGACCTTCAGCACGAGCAACGCAGGTCTGTCCCCAAAGGTTACAAGACGGAGCAATTTCCACTGCGGGTGTCTACCATCGAGGAGAACTCAATCAAGGGGAACATCGCTGTCCTTCGCAACATTTATATTGACCAGCTCGGGCTCAAAGAAGACGACTTCGCGGATCTCGCCATCCCATGTATCAACGATCAGTCGACGAACGCAAGGATCAGAGGTGCCAAGGCGGTCCGAGCTGATGACACGAACTCTTTCACTCGGATTCAATGCTTCCAACTCGCGCCTGGGTTATTCCATATGTTGATGAATCTCTTGTGGGCTGTGTTGCATGTTCATCGAGGGTCCATCAACTGTGCCGGTTCGCTCGCCTACTGGTTTTCCGTCCTCGATCGGAAACGTCTCTCGTCACCACAACCCGACTTCCACACCCTTCGTAGCAGTCTCTCTCAAATTCTCGACGGTTTGCTTCTCGCATGCTGGAGTGTTGAGTTGAATAAACGCGGGCACCCAGACTTCGCTTCATTCTCTGCGTCCCAGCCATCCCCCGATGAACTCATTGAGATGGCGATGGATATAATCAGTCTGTATGCGAATCCCGATGATACGTCCCCCCCTCCTCCTCCTCGTACGAAAAAGACTGCCGACAAAGAGCAAAAAACAGCATCCAGGTTCAAGAATATTACCGCGCTCACCCGTGATCTCCTATATGTCCAAGAACTTTCCGCCGCGATTTCCAGCGGTGATCGGGGACGGATTGAGGATATCCTTGGAACCCTCACGATGATGTTCAAGGGTGCAGGGGCGAACAATTATTGTACAGAAGTCCTACATCTCATCCGCAATCTCAGGGTGGTATGGACTCCTGAGTTCGCGTGAGTACCAATCTCTGCCGGTACCTCATTCTCATGTTCAATGACCTTAGGGACATCATTCGTGACAACATGCTCGTTAATATGTCTGGAATTGACAACCAATGGATGGGTGTCGATATGAATATCGAACATCTGATCAACTTCTTGAAGGTGAACATCTTTACCACTCGTTCACGGCACATTTACCTCCCAAATTACAGGGAGTGTTTACTTCAAAAGGAGTTCACGCGTCTTGGGATCGTCTCGGTGATATCTCAGCTGCGAGCAACATCCTACGTGCTATCAAAAAGCGCCTAGGTATGGAGTTGAAGACGATATATCGTGGTCGAACGCACAAAATACCAGATCTCTCGAGATCAGTTTGGAAGGTATACAAGATGGCCATCGAGATGAGCCTCCTCGACAGTGGGTCACAAGATGACTCTATTGACGCCAAGTATGGGGCCGTCGACATCCTGGAAAGTGGAGAGAAGTTGCTCAAAGCATCGACACTCGAATTATTCAACCGGAAAGCTCATAGTCTTGCAGCTGGTATCTTGACCACGGACGACGATGAGAACACCGAGGTTCTTCCAGCCTACGATGGTGCTTTTACCGATGAGGAGGGGGATATTGGATTGGTTTTCCCTAGTGATATCTTTGAGACGAATGATGAGGATAACGAGAGTGGGGAGAGTGATGACAGTGATGACAATGATGACATTACGTCCGACTCAGACATGTTACTCGACTAGCAATTAGATTGATTGACGGGAAGACCTTCGTACTGGCGGTGGTAAACGCGTGCTGGCTTTGCTTGAATTTCCGGATTCCTCATCCGTGTCATCTTTGTCCCTGTCCTCCTCATCTTCACCCTCCTCCTGTTCTTCCATCTCTTCTCCCTCATCACCGTCGTCCCTTCTAACAAGACCTTCGCTCCACGTAACGACCTCCCTCAAGAACTCACAATGTTCCTGTAAATTCTGAACCGCATCATCTAGCATCCAACGTAACTCGGATCGACGCACATCTGCTCTTTGCTTCATCTCATCCACACCGTCTGTGGTTGTAGACTGCACCAACAACCTTCTCTCCTTCCTCGTGGCCCTCTTAAACTTTGCGATATCATCTAAAACATCCTCCGCAATGATGAGTGCCAGTTCCGCATTCTCTTCATACCTGTTGCAGACTCGCTTCTGCCAAGCTGCACTTCTGACTTTCTTCACGACACCGCAACTAAGGCGAGCACATAGCTTCCGTACACGCTTCTCTTCATCAAACCGAGAGATTACCTCATAAATGTCCGAAGCGTAGGTTGATGCCCATTCCTCATCACGATCAGCGATCTCTGAGACCCTCTCTGGACCATAGACATCACTCGTAAGGACCTTCGACAGAGCCGTGATCGTGTCATTTGGGAGAATCCACCTGCGGGTGACAACCGCCCGGTGGGGGTGCTGATCCAGTGCTTTTTCTCGCCACCTCACGAGAGCCTTAACGAGAGACTCTCTGTCCCTTGGTAGCCGGTACTTGGGCCGCCGTAACTTAGACCTGCCAGCAGTAGTGCTCTCATCACCAGTAAACTCCAGTCCTGGTAAGAAGAGGCTGAGTGGTAGGGTACTGTCGTTGTCGCAACAGCCAGTTGTATATTCCAGCGCTATGTAAGAAAAATGTCAAGACATTCTTCAACGTGAGAAATTATCGGAGACATCAAACCGTTCGGTGATTTGTCGCCAAGGTATGTCACTTGAAATTGACGCCTGCAGTCAGACGTTTGAACGTACGCCAAAGATCCTTGGCTGATTCGTTGATTTTTTGGTATCGACTTTGCTTTGGATATCGGTGTAGAGTCGTCCACATCAGGTGGGAGAGGGGAATCTGGGTTGTCCTTGTATGACTGCGACTTTGGATCACAGAACTGCGTCAACGCCCACGGTTCGGGCATGTAAAGAAAGAGGCCGTGAACACTCGGATCTCGAGCACAACGCCCAGCACGCTGTATCTGCGAGCACAGATCTTGGCACATGCCATACTGGATAACAACCTCAACGCATTGGAAATCGAGACCCTGAAACACCATCGGCTTTGTGTAAAAATACCGGGGATGCACGGACGGGGCTTACCGTAGCAGCGCACGCAGTTGCACATAGGATTTTGCATGATCCATCGGGAACATTGAAATCCTCGTAGGTGGACCGGAGGTACGTTGATGACATATCGCTGTGGTAACCCATGACGAGTGTACGTGCGGCAGGTGGAATTTGGTGTTTCCCAGAGGTAGGATCCATAAGCCTGGCGTACTCTTTTCGAAGGAAGCGGCAGGCACCATCAAGTTCGCGTTTGTCGTCAAAGAAGATGATCGTTTTCCGGAGAGAATTAAGCTGAGTTGCAGAGTCCGGGACAAGCAACGATAAATTCCGGAACTCTTTGGTCCCGGTAATCAGAGGTTTCACAGCATAGTATATGTTCGAGCGGTTCAAGCACAACCGCGTCTCCTTTGGATCATTGAGCAAGAGGAATTTCGACAGAGGGGATATAATGTGGTGGGGAAGTGTTGCAGAAAGGACAACGAAAGGAATGTTGCGAGGAAGTTTGAGGCGAAACGTGCATAGACGAGCGTAAGAGGAACGGAAGTCGTCAAGGCCTAGAGCAGCACGACCAGCTTCATGTCCTTCGTCAATATTGATGACCTGGATCCGTTGGCGAAAGGCCGGCTTGTCGAGGAGATGGTAGAATCGGGTAAAATGACCCTGGTGTCGTTGCAACTGTTCGGGAGATATGTGGACGTGATCGTAGTATCCATTAAGAATTGCATTGAACAGTTCTTGATCATGAGAAGTGTCTTCGTTGACGATTGCCGCTCGCAGACCGTAGCGACCAAGCTCTACAGCTTGAGATGACATTAAACGCTTCAAAGGGGAAACCGTGATGGAGATGGAACCTGGCCTGAGGAGCATGGGGAGGATGATGAGCATTGTTTTACCGGCGCCGGTGCTTGCGTTTAGAATAGTGTCGCGACCAGCCAAGATGTCCAGAGTAGCGGCCAGCTGCCATTCTTTCAAGATAATATGCCGAGCGAGAGTGGAGATGACGAGGCAAGCTCGTTTCACTGTAGAAATGTGTTCCAGAGAGAGACCGTTGAGAAAGACGTCAGAGGGCAAGATATTCGAGTCGAGCTGAGAGATGACATTGTCTATGCCGGTGTCGGGAAGCCCAAGGAGTAGATGGCGCAAGGTACGTTGGGCCTCGCACATAAAAACACGTCAAGAGAGGGAGAGCATTCAAGGATATCCTATTTTCTCTGGCGCGTCGCGCGCGACATATCTAATCTGCTGTGCGTGACGTGACAGAAATCACATGATATGTTTTACTGAAGGGGAGCCGTATCCAAATCCACCAGTCCCTAATACGAGCAACGCGATCAGTATTCGGGACTGGTTACGAGTCTAACCCGAAAGGACCACCCACGCAAGCGTCCCGTTCCAAATCTACCCTGGGTCTACGCTATACATGTATTCAATGCCACGTCTCTTACCCCGTCCCAAGGCGAGCGGAAAAGTCTCCAACAACACACATCCTGGACACCCGTGCTCTCCGCGAACGTAGCTGGGAAAATTCACCCCAGTAATTGACTCCTCTCCTCCCTCTCCCCGTCAACAAACAAACATTCACCGAGGAATCTTGTATCGAAGGCTCGAGACTCCTCCTGCAGCCGTACTGAACGACCGCTCTTCGAGATTAAGTCCAATGGCCCGGTGCGACAAGCGCTCGCATAGTCAAGTCAAGGCAGGGAGTCACAAGGGGAAACACGAGTCTACGTCAGCCTCCAGTTCCGGCTTCAAGTGTAAGTCATCTCTTGTTCTAGGCGAACATTCATGATGGCCCCTACCCATCACGTAGCTGGGCGGTTTGTGTCTATCGCCCCACCGCTACCGAACGGAATCAAGGATATACATTCCAAAAAACAACCACGTCTCTGATTCTCAGTACCAAGGTCAGCCTCGGAGTTCTCTTTACTCGTGTAACATTGAACTCAAGCTCCTCCAGGGGATCGTACTTAACCTTTGCTAGCACAAAAGCACTCGGAAATGTCAACGCAAACGTGCAAGTGGGCCTCTAGACCAAAGGAGACTTGAGGCCCTCGTTCAAGTCGGCACCTCAATCGGTTCCAACCCCGTATCCTGGCGCAGAACTGCCCACGGTCCGGAGGTGCCTCCTAAAGCGCGTCCAGGCATAACAGGCAGGATGTTAGTCCCGTGAGGGGTCCCGATCTCCCTCCTCTACCCTTAGGATCCCGTGTGGGTGGTTCCCCCGTCCCACGATACCCCACGTTTCACAACCCCAACCTCCATCATCTCAATCAAATACGCGTTGTTTGCGGGTACGAGGTGCTCCCGTGGCTTCGACTGCACTTACCCGGGGTGCCTTCAGCAACACGTCCCCCCTTCATTCACCACAACTAAAAAGCGCTCGGACCTCAAATCTTCCTCTGACGGCTGCGCTCCTACGTCGATCGTCTGGGGGGGGGGGTATCACGACCAGGACAATCTCACACCGACCGCCTTTCGGAGGTGCCATCGTAAATTTCCCCGGCCGTGCCGTGAGCTTATCCCCACCTCCAATCCCCCTGCAGAAATCGATCCGACAAACATCATCGTTTTCCCTGCCTGGCTGTTCTCCATCGATTTCTGTGGGGCCACTCGTGCATGGCTGGTAACCTACGCTTCCGCGATTCATCCGTTTGAACGCTGGAGTTGAGTAATCTCATAAGAACCGCTTTCTTCTTATTTTTGTTCTTTACGTTGGCATTCGTGTACTACGAAACTTGTAGCTTTGCGCTAAGAAAATGTTAGCCTCTGAAACACCCTCATTGCCTGATCGTGGGGTGCATTCACTTTGTTTGTCGTTATAGGCGCGCCAAAGCATTATGGCGGTCGAAGCTAAGAGGTATCGGACGCGCTGACACAGACCAATCGATCTGCGGTGAAGGAATGATGCCGAAACGCCCATAATCAAAGCGCAGATATGTGAAACCAGGAATGCAAACAGAAGCCGAAAATGCCACGAATGTGGGAACAAAGACACAAAGCGGGAAAGTTGTTGTTACATTGGGTGACATGAAATAAAATGTCCGACTCAGAGATAAAGTGAAGACATGGACAGCGTGAGTCTAACAGATATAGCGATGCTCTGGAGACGACAAGAGGGTCGTAAATGGGTCTGACGGGCTGCGTAATGAAGAGGTGACGGAGGGGTGAAGCCCATGTACAAACGGGGACGGAGTTGGGGGAACGAGAAGTGAACGTTGCAGACAAGAAACTACAGACATGGGATAGGGAGGCTACACGCGAGTGTCGAATGAGATTCTGTACGTGTCCACTAAGGTGAGTAAATCGAAAAGGATAGTGAAACCGGAAGGCGTACAGGTCAGGATTTTCGCTGCCTCATTATCCTCCAACAACACCCGCATGAGTTCCTTGTAATCATCCCTTGCCGCCTCGGCGTCTAAGAAGTCAAGACCCGGACGGTACTTCTTGAGGTACCCTGCCCCCTGATCCAACTGCCCTAGAACGTGATGGAGCCGCTTTCTGAGTTCTTCCCGGTGCTGCTCCATCCTGATCCCGTTAAAGTCCTCCCTAATCGAGGTGCACATCTCGGTTAAAGCAGAGTCTTCAAACCACTTCCACTCTAACCAGATGAGAAGCAAGTATGACTTGAGGATTTCAACGTCTCCAAGCGCTCGGACTTGGCGAATAACTTCCTGCGTTCTGGTGTACCCTCCAAGCCATTCGGGTGGGAGAGAAGTTTGGTTGTTAGACCACAACCAAATGCTGACAGGAATGTGTTGTCGTAAGGAGTCAACGGACACAATTTGCAACAGCGTGTCGACTACACTCCGACCAATCTCCTCCGTGTATGGGGCTTCCAATACTGCCAACGCTGCCGTCGACCACCGGGTGACCGTGTCCTGGTTGAAGTGGTGCTTGTCCCAATCTAAGTAGGGTGACACGAGTATTATAGCCCGGTCCAGGGAAGGAGTGCTCGGTTTGTCAAATAGCGTGGCCATAAGCGGTTCAGCGCAATGCCATATAAATCCTCCAGAGTTCGAAGCCCTGGCAACACATGAGAATGTGTCAAGCATCCGTTGCTGTCCGCCTTCTGCCAGATGGATCGCGTATGGTAGGAGTACACTGATAGCCTTCCGCTTGTGGAAAACTGCATCTGGATCAGCACCCTTGACCATGGTTTCGAGTTCCCGAGTTATTAGGCTTGAAACCACCTCCAGTCGTATGCTGTTTCTGGATCAGAGACGTGAAAGCCTGCCAGATATGGACATACCTCTCATCTAGGGTTGTGGTGTCCGAAACAGTGCAGCCCATGTCAATTACAACGACCGACAGACAATCAATGACGACTGGGGTAGGAGGTAGGGGATCTTGACATAAATGGTGAAGCACGAAGCGTAGGAACCAACGGGGTACTTTCCCATGTCGTTTCTTTTGATATTCGAGCCGGGAAAGTTGGATGGGGATGATGTGCTCATTGCCAAGCAACCCGTAGTCCTTCTGCTGAATCTTCAGCTGGGGTGGATAGGATATGTTGAGGATTATGGCAAGACTGCGGCAAGGCGGGAAGCTCCCGAAGTCGGCCTCGAGTGGGAAGGTCTCAGTATATCGCTGGCGCACATCTTTAAGAACACTCGATGTTGGATCCATGGCGGCGAGGTGGGAAATTGCACGGAGGCAACACAGGTCAGACAGTGTCGCGAGCTCCTCTGACCCTCGATTGATGACCACCTCGCGACCAACGACCGCCACGCAACCGGCGAGAATATCAAAGCAGGCGGAAACGAGGGCAGGATCGAAGTCTGCCAGTGCCGTCATTGCCGCGAGTGATTTGAGGGTCGAAATATGGATGGCCTTGTCCAATGGCATCTGGAGGATCCATGAGATGCATTGTAGGTCCTTGGATGCGACCACCTGTTGTTCCAGTCCGTCCACCCGGGGAGAACGTACCCAACAAAACCGATTGCGCATCCCACAAACAAGGGTAATAGCGCCCATAATCATCGTTCGAACGAGGAGGCAGGCGTCACGGGCCAAACTAAACGGCAACGAGAGGATGCACAGTAGTGGACAGAGGAAGTAAAAAACCGACCACCTCTCGTTCTGTATCACACCCCACAAGCTGATGAACGATGAGATGCAGGAGGAGTTGATGGTAGACGAGAAAGCTGAGTGAAGCGTCGTTTGGATGAGGGGGAGAATGTGACGATGGATATGGTGGTGGATATGACGAAGGATCCGCGCCCCGGGAGTTTGATATGGGCAGTTCGCAGAAGCTGCTCCAGCAATGACAATGAAGGCGTAGAAGACGACACCGAACGAGGTGATACCAATGACAACCGACGCGATAGTTGTGTTGATTCCCCAAAGGTACAGGGAAAGCGCACAACCGAGTAGCAAGAGCGCAAGTTGCAGCATTAGCGGCAACGACTCCATCACATAGTCGAAGTACCAGGTGACGATGCCATTCAGCTTTCGTTGTCGATCCTGGCTGCGCTTAATGGTTGATCCTCGCATCTCGATCGAGGCGTATCGGTTCAGCCATTGTTTACCAAGCATGGCCAGGAAAGCAGAGAAGAGTGAGGTGGCAAAACTTGCGTAGAGGATCGCTTCGACCTGGACGATCGTGGGCGGGGGACCGGTCCACTCTGGCACTGTGGGAATGTCGTTGCCGACGGCGGTGCGATCGAGATTGTGGATGAGGACACGGAGGAGAGCGGCGGTCTCTTGGATCTGGTCGGGCTGGAGCTGGGAGTGGACGTGGATGACGAATGCGGAGGTGACGACGGAGAACAGACCGGCCTGTATTGCGAGCCAACGTTCAACACGTGTGACCTTACCAGCCCGCAAGACTCACAAATACGAGAGTGGTATTCAGGTCCTCGTCGTATTTCTTGACGAATTCTCGGTCGTACTCTCCTGCTTCACGGCGGTACATGTCGTAGAATTTCACTCGGCGACCCCCCTGGGTTGTTGGCGAGTCATGCCCCCGACTGCACAAAGGTTTAAAGACGTTTCGGGGTTACATGAAGCTGGGCTTACCCATCCGCTGGCTGCCTACCCTGTTCCTTATTTCCGTTCTCCGTCCCCTCCTCAGGCTCCTGGCTGTGATTGGATATTAGAGGAGTCTAGCGTTGAGGGCACACGAACTCTACCTGAACCGAGAACTCTGGACAGGGGCCACCGAATCATTCGAATTCCGAAGGTTCCTGGACCTAAAATCGCAACGCTCAGCGAGGCTAATGCGACGGGGTGATGCAGCATACTCTGTCCTTTTCTTCCTGGAACTTGCGATCAAATGCGCCGAGTCATCCTCTTCGCCTTCGAGGCTATGGGGATGTATCAGAGGAAACAAGTCGAAAAGCGATCTGACATCTCACCTCTCTACCTTGACATCTTTCGGACTCGCCATGATGCTCGAAGTGTTGGTTGGTTCGCTGGGAGGATAAGAGATGAAGAGGGGGGAGGGAGTAGGGCAATCGTCAAGCAGTGAGGATGAAAAGGTGTCCGCCGTGCCACAGACACGTTCCCAGATAATCATCCTCGTGCTGGGGGTCAGGCATTGGTATTGTGTCCCAGTCCAATGCAGGCTCGGCGACTACCAAGGCGGATCGGGTGAATCGGACTGATGGATGAAAAGCCGGTGTATTCGTAAACGGGGAGGGTGGTAGATTGAGAGAACGCGTGTCATGACTGGTGGTGTAGAGGGCGGGACGAACAGACAGACGTTGCCAATGGTGACGGACGCAGGAAGGCAAGTTCGAGTGACAAAGGAGCGAGAGAACGCAACGGCCAAGTTGATATACTGTCGTGGGTGAGGGTTGCGGGGGAAAGATCTGGTTGAGCGGATGGGGGAAAATCCAGTGAATTTGGGTCGCGAATTCCGACTCGCGTTCTCCTTGCCCAATCCAAAGCGAGTGGAGACGATCCCGACCCGCGGTACGATGTGCCTGGGCACGACTACGGTTCGTAAGTCACTAAGTGTGACCCGGGTGTCCCTCCGAGTCCTTCGTCCCTCCGCTCTACAGACTCCCGCGTCCATATCGCAAACCGCTGGGGTGCCGACTTTCTCCCGGGTGACCACTCTCCCCAGAAACGCCCAATCACGTCGAGGCTATCTCTCCATCAAATGTCCGATGTCTAGAGCTCAAACGAGGCGTTACAGAATTGATACACCGGGCCGGCGCAGTCCCATACTCAGTGCGCGCTCCGAAGCCGAGTCCGAGCCCACAGAGCCAACCTTACTGTATATGACATCTCTCCCCAACCTCGCCATCCGTAATGCATAAAGCCCTTGAAGGACGTGCCCCGACAACGCTCGTCTCGTCACCCAGAAGCTACACGCCTCACTTGATACACCGCAACCCCGCGTAGCTGGCGCTCTTTCCTCGACCATCTCATTGGTGACGAGTCCCACCCACCCCAGTCTCGCATGCGCCCGCGTTCGGCAACCCAGCCCATTTCAACCCGGACAAGCCCGAGGGTCAAGGGCGTACTGGTTCATCCACTTTCCTCCTCACCGACACGGGCCCCCCGCCTTGAATACAAGAACTATCCGTGAATGTGTCCCGGAATGTTCACCCCAGCAACCGACTCCCCTCCTCGACCTCCTCCTCGATTCTCCCTTTTCGGCACAACCTACGCGATAGGTGGCGGCGGTGTCCCGAAATCCGTTCGGTCTGACGTGGACTGCGACAGTTTATCCCTCGGGGTTTTGACGTTAACTCTTTCGTTGCAGATGAAGTAGTCGTTGTCCATCCTTCACTGCTCTAACCCGTCTGGGAATATCAGTACGACCGTGCACTTGGCTCTCCGGGTCAAGGGAGGCTCGAAACCCTCATCCAAGTCGCCACTTTGATCGGTTCCAACCCCATGCCCATCGCCTTCTCGCCATTCAGTCATCTTCATCGCGCAGAACCAACCACAGAGAAAGTTGTGCCTCCAAAAATGCGTTCAGAGCGGTCAACAATGGGAAGGGTACCGGTCCTGTGAGGGGATCTCCCTCCTTTACTCTTGGATCCCGGACGGAGGTTCCTCATCCCACGACGCCATATGCTTCACGGCCCCAATATCCACCCCCTCAATCAAATCTGTCGTGTTGCTGGCGAGCATCGGACGGTCCTGCTCCCCCGGACGTGCTTCCCCTGCATGGATCGAACATCTCGTCCCTCTTTCATTCATAACGACCTAAGATCACCCCAGATCTTGCTCCGACGGCTGCGTTCATTGCGTCGACCGTTTAGGAGGCGTCGTTCTACCCGAGCTAGAACAAGTCTCACACCAACCGCCTTCCGAAGGCGCCTATTGAAACATTCCTCAGCCGTGCCCGGGCCTACCCTCATCTCCGAAGAATCACCCTACGAACATTGATCCGACGAAACCACCGCTTGCCCTGTTGGTTTGTTCCCTGTCAATTCCGTGGGATAAGTAATCGTTTTTATGGTAACGGCGGACGGTGGGAGGAACCTCAATCAACTTGGTGTTTGGTAGATGTTCCAAGGCTTGAGTTTTGCGGAGGTGCGTGGGTGACCGGACTGGGGCGCGGATGTGGGACTTCTTGTGCTTGGCGTTGCGTGGGAAAGGACGAAATTTGTGTGGCTTCTGCATTTCCATGATTTGTCCGTCCGAGCCCTGGGATCGAGTGCTCTTGTGGGAATCTATTCTGTTCTTCGTGTTGGCATTCGTGTGGAAGTTTGTGTCTTTGCGCTAAGGGGTCGAAACCCTTTGAAACACCTCATACACGTCTAGTCACTACCCGATGAACTTTTGATTCAAAACGCGGATCTGTAAAACCGGGATTGAAAATATAACTCGAAAATGCCGCGAATGTGGGAACAAAATCACAGTGCGGGAAAGTCGTTTGCGTTACAACAAGATGGTATGAAAAAAAACCAACTGTAAGATCAAATGAAGAGAGGGCATGTTCGAACACTTTCTTCACGAAACCGCTGAACATTCCTCTTCACCTACCTCTCCCTTTTGGCCGACACGCGCACCATCTCAAAGTCTCGATGAACCCCCTCTCACCCCTTGACTTCTACTTCACCAACCTAAATGCGGAGGATCCGGATGTATATCGGCCTGGGGGATACCATCCGGTGCACCTTGGAGACGTCTACCGCCAGAGGTACAGGGTGATCCACAAGCTCGAATTCGGTAGCTATTCTACTGTTTGGCTCGCACGCGACCTCCAATCAACCGCTCGGACGTAAGTTATTGTCGTCGTGGATTTCAGTTCATTATCGTGCGACTATCCGTCACAGCGAACTCCAGCCACTAACAACCCCTCCATGATGTAGCCGATACGTCGCCCTCAAGTTCGCCATTTCTGAGCTCACTGGTAGGAGCAACGAGCTTAGGATTCATCGTCACCTTGCGTCCCAGTCAGGGACACACCCCGGGTCTGATCGCGTCCTCGCCCTCTTGGACCATTTCAGGGTGCAAGGCCCAAACGGAGAACATGACGTGCTGGTGTTCCAAGTTGTTGGGCCTCATCTGGAAGATATGTTCAACAGCGACCAGACCACGATGCAACAAAATATCAAGTCTCTCGCTCATCAAATCGTACTCGGAACCTCTTTTCTACACGATTGTGGTGTGGTTCACGCAGGCGAGTCTATAGATCTATCAACAGATTCGAACAACAGCTCATGGATGTGACATAGACCTGCACAAAGGCAACATCGCGTTCGAGATCCCCGATCTCGACGGAAAATCCGAGGAAGAGGCGATAAGGACCTTGGGCCGGCCGGGATGCGTACCGGTGTTTGCCCGGGACCAGTTGCATCAGACCGATTCGCTTCCTAAATACGTGGTTTTCCCTGGGAGCCTGGAAAAATGCGTCAAGCGAGATGAGATCCGGATAAAAATCATCGACTTGGGAGAAGGTCCGTCGTGGTGGTCTCAATCGCGTTGCCGAATATTAAGCCCCCGCAGCATTCTTCAGCACAGAACCGCCTCAAAGCCTCCACAGTCCATTACAAGTCCGGGCGCCGGAGGTCATGTTCAACCACCTGTCAACGTCGCTCAGGGTTGAATTTGGAACGCGAGTGGATGTTTGGTCGATAGGGTGTCTGGTACGGCTCTCCAAAATCGACGTAGCTCTATCGGACTGAAATTATGAGAAGATCTATGAACTAGCAACATCGGGTTCTCTGACAGGATATGCATACAACGATGCGAGAGCGTTGCGCGAACTGGTAACCATTCTTGGGCCTCTTCCTGAGGAATGGATAGCGTTGTTAGGTGCGGAAACTCACGGCTAGAAGGTTCCGATTTTTATGGTGTCTGCAGGAACGTCGTATTCCGACCCTACCGATGCCCCCCTTGAAGAGAACGTCCGATCTGACTCGACGGCTGATGACATACCCGGACTGATTGCGTTGCTTCAGTGGATCCTCGTGTACGACCCACTACGACGACCGGATGTGCCAGCTCTCCTGAACCACCCGTGGCTCGCGGACTCACCAGGTCTAGATATCCGACCTGGACCTAGACCGGAGTGAGATGTGTTTACAGCCCTTACACCCTTCTTAGGACCTATAGGCACGATATCGAATTCCCTTCTACGTTATGCTGACGGTGTGGGGTGCTATACAGTTGACAATACGGGGGAGGACTCGGGTACTAATGAAGCAAAATGGGAGAGAGGATGTCATTTCAGGACTGCTTACTCGGCTGCCTCGAGGGATCTTCGTTTTTCAACACGGAAATCATTGAGCTATTCCCATCCTTCAAAGATCTTGGTGTATTACTATGGACTCTTCAATACCATTTCGATGATGAACTAGGGCCGCGTTGACTGCTCTCGTTCATTTGACTAGCCCAACGCCTAACAAGAAAACTTCGAGGTCTCGTTATCCGCCACGTCCCCCCCCCCCCCACCTTCGATTTCGGCTCCGGTCGACAAATTAGGTCACTTCCCTCTCATTCCCTGAGTCGTGGCCATCTTAAGCTTCGTGGTCGGATTAGTGTCTTTAGAGACGTGTGTGGTTCTCACTAATGTCATGGATTGTTTTCGGAGGATTTTGTGTTCCCAAGTCAGGACGGGCTGCAAATCTCGTCCTGAGAAAGGCTTGTTCAGCTGTTATACTCGGATTCAGAGTGTGACCGTGGCGTGTAGTGTAATAGCGGGTTCGTGCGCGCTCCATATTAAAGATAATCGAGAGGTGGGAGGGTATCAGAACAGAGTGAGATTGGGTGGACCACTGCGGGGGCTCCCCATCGCGGCGTACATGGCCCACATAAATGGACCGCCATGTACACGATGGAAGCGCGGCACGGCGTATACCAATGGATACCGTCCGTCGAGTCATAATTTCCTTCACCGGTGCTTGCCAGGCCATTTTGTGGCGCCGGAGACCTCGGATTTGGTTGATATACCCAAACGGCGAGACCGTGACCTCCTGAACTGACTCGAGGCGGTGAACTTTCGTGTCCCGTCGGATAAGCGACTGTGGTATTTAAAACGACAGATAGTACCGACACCATGACACCGTGCAAACGGTTGAACAGTGGGAGTGGCATCGGTGGCCCACTGTAACAGCCGGTGGAACCATGATGTGTCAACAGCCCTACTCAATCCGCCGTCCGGAAAAAGCCTGCCACAGGAAAAAAATGTATCCCTGGGCTGAACAAAAGTATGAGCTAGGCTAGTATGCCTTGAATACTATCTACTGTTCATTTCGTGTCCGCACTCTCCGGTGTTGTTTGGACTTGTTTGGACAATAAATGTTGAGTTCCTTTGTTAACTTCTTGATCAGCGCGCGATCGAGCCCGTGACAAACTCAGACGCCGCGTCCCACGGTTCACGGTCAGACTGCTCATTCCCGTTTTGCCACCACCTGGTCTCAATCTGTGTGGCCCTCAGGAATTGTCCGGACCATGGCCCTCGTCGACTTCTATCACCTCACCGTCCTATATAACCTCTCTCGCCGCGATGGGGGGGTTCTTTCCAACTGTTCGTATCCTCCCCCAATGCCACCCGCCAATCCTGATCAGCCTGGCTCCTTTCTCCCTCGTTCTACCCAATACGTGTTCAAGACTCCAGAGCGCACTCGCTCGGTCCCGGATACAACTCCGATGTCCCATTGGACGTCCACCACGGACGACAGCACCGAACACGACCAGTACATCGCCCAGGACTTCAAACGTCATCGAGTCTTTGTCGACATAGACGTTTTCATGGAGAACGTCCTGCACGTTCCCAAGAACTGGAAGGAACTGTGGGGCCCCACCATCAACGACATCAAACACAACGAGAAGTTCTCATCTCCCCACCGGAAATACACGAGCATGTGCGGAGCCCGGGGCCTCCTGGATCAACAGTTATACGAGCCCCTGGTGGAGATGGAAAACGCCATTCTCGGCCTCTCCAAGTCGATTGCGGACAAGTCGGTCAAGGCGCAAACCCCTCAATGGTACCTGAGAAATGACCCCAAGCAGGTTTTCGGTGGGGTGATGGGTAATCTCAAACCGGACGTTGTGGCAGTCCACCATGATTTTCTTCATCACATCGGTTCCGGAGAGACGGCGGAACAGCGGCTCAAGGAGACGAATCTGAGCTGGGCGCAACCACTGCAGGTGCTGGAAGTGAAGCCTTGTGAAAACGCGTTATTCGATGGATCGTATATGCCTCGGTTGAAGGTGGGAGGTGAGTTCACAACGATTTCTCTAAGTGGCGGCGGCGGCATCTGATGCTTTGGGGGGGACAGGAAAAGACCCACAGCGGTCTCACGCTTATCCGCCGTCGAGGACTGGGGGTGGCTCTGGGACGACCGATCCAGCCACAGTCGGCGAAGCGGTGTCGACTCCAGACACTCCTCTGTCGCGAAAACGGTCTGCGGACGAGGAGTTTGATCCGATCCGAAAGGCGCAGAAAGCGCACTACGAGTCGACTCCTGGTGGCGGCAGCAGCCGGGTTGTGGGAAGGGAACCCAGGAAAACCCAGACAGACGAAACGAGGGGTCAGAAGGATGCATCCCTCCAAGTAGGACGATATTTTCTGGAACAATTTTCCGTCCCCGCCCTCCGTTCGCACGCAACAATCGGACTGGTCGATCGCGAGCGCATCCAGTTCTGCCATGCAAATCATTCAGCGATCCTGGTGACTTCTGCAATTAATTTCTCGTCGAACGACCCGGACGGGTCGGACAAGTTCATCGCGATCGTGATCGCCTTCAGTCGGCTTTCTCTCGGCGATAGCGGGGTCCTTCACAACCTCCACGACGGGGGACTCTTCCGGGACAACGGTGACTTGGCCACTTCTATGCCGGAGCGGGAGACGGTAAGGATTCAGGAAGGAAATAAGCTGGAGTTTGGAGGAGATGAGAACACGGGGCCGTTCACGGTCACATACGGAGAGGTGATCTCTCACGAGCAATCGCTGGCGGGAAGAGCGACGACGGTGCTCCACGCGACGTCTCCGAGGTGGGAAGGTGTTGACCTTGTTGTCAAAATCGGCTGGCCCGGGTCTGAGAGGATTTCGGAGCACGCGTTTCTCGATGAGGCGATCAAGAAGGCGAAGAGCACGGCTGAAAACGAATGGGCACTGAAGCATCTTCCGGGGGTTTTCTTCGCTCAAGACGTCATTTTCGACTCGGATTCGACTCACGAGAAGGTCGCGAGGCTGTTCGACGACGCCGAGTTTGTGGGTGGAGAGTACAAGTACGAACGACGGACCCTGCGGATCATCATCCAGGAGCGGCTATATCCCCTGAAGACTCTGACGGACGTGAAGGATATCGCGCAGGTTCTGGTGGATGTCGCCTGTGGTGCGTGGTTTTCGGTTGTTTCTCGATTACCATATGCTCACGCTGGGATAGTTCACCGGTGGCTCTACGAGGTTGCTGGGATCCTGCACCGGGACCTCAGCATGAGCAACATCATGTATCGGATCATCGGGGGGAAGGTATACGGAGTGCTGACCGACTATGACCTTTCATCGTGGGTGGCATCTCTGAACTCCGACTACACGAAGACATCGCAGCAACGGACCGGAACGCCTCCATTTATGGCGTACGAGTTGCTGAATGGATCCAAGGCCCCCCACATGTATAGACATGATGTAGAGTCCATTTTCTACATCATGCTAATCCTGGCGACACACTACGATGTTTGCGCCCCCACGGAGGGAAAGGATGGAGGGATACGGATGCGACAAGATCTCAAAGAGTTGCCTTATCAAGAGTGGTTTGATCAGCCGTCGTACAAGCTTCTTGCTGCGTTCAAGCAAACCTCCATTTGGGACTTGGGACATCTCAACCTGTCTCCAAGCTTCGAAGGCATTCGCGGTTGGCTCCTGGAACTCCGAAGATCTTTCTTCCGTGGGCTTTTAGCCAAGCAACAGCAACTGATCTTACTGATGAATCAAACGGAGGAGTCTTGTGACGAAGACGCACCTATTACCTTCGACCACGAAACATTGGGGGGATATGTCAACTATTCCGCACTGATCAATCCAGTTCGCAGCCTAAAGGGGGAACTTGAAGGCCTCAATATCCGTTACGAATCTCCTGCTCCGACTAGCGCGGCCCGCTCGACCTGGTTCCAGTGGATACCACCGTTTCGACTTCCCTTCTTCTCTACTTAGAGTTTATTTCATACAAATAGGCACCGTATTTATACCATTAGCACGGACGTCTGTAATATGTAATACCATTGCTTGTTTTCCAAGACATTTCAACATTGTCACGAGCACCAGTATGGGGATGTCGGGATTCGCTTCCCAAAAATCGATTCTGAGCTGTGGACCCTTCTCTCAGAGCAGAATTGTAGCTGTGGGAAGTCGAAGTAGCGTTGCGAGAACGGGTTCTCCTCGCCCTCCGTTTACCCACCCATGTTGTGAGTCGAAGGATGGAAAAAAATAGATGTGCATCGCATGGGGATGTATTAAATTGCTTATGTGTGTATCCACAGCTCATTATTCTGAAGGTAAGATACAAAACTCGGGCGAGTAAGACAAAAATCAGGAGAGCAAGAGAACAAATAGAAGCGAAGAAACGAGAGTAATCTTTTGAAAGAACTCCGCTTGCACTTTTCTTGGGTTCCACCCCACCTCACGGCAGAGGCCCCTTCCGCGTTAATCGTTACCGTTACTGCACCCTGTAAATCTCACATAGCTTCCAGTCAAATGAGACGAAACATCGAGGACTCGGGATTGAGAACGGGACGACGCGACGATGGTGGGACGTAAAACCAATCCTCGTTCTTGTGTCCACGATCTCCATGCACGCGCGGACAGCTTCCCAACTCTATCCGCCCTCTGCTCTGCCTTCTGCCCCTGAGTCTACCAAGCGAAAGCGCTGGGCCGACCTACTACTCATCGCCGAACCGACCAAAACAACCACCCCCGTCCCCCCGACCTGACGCAGGGAGACAAATTCGAATGACAAAAGAGCACAAGGGGGGCGAGACAAACGAAAACGGCCGAGTGTATTTCCAGGACTCCCGGTGATAAAGGCGGCTAATTGGGCGGGGTACAAGTCCACAGTGCTCGGACCGACTCTGCGGAGATGATTCCAACCGGTACGCACCTGAGTAAGAGGACCATTCGTAAATATATAGCTTCGGGTGTCCCCCCTCCACCCCCCCACTTTACGGATTCCAGTGTCCGCACCGCAAACCGTCGAGATCCCGAGTTTTTCCAGAAACGCCCAACCACTTCAATGCCATCCGCTCCATCAACCACCCGATGTCCAGAACTCAAACAAGACGTTACGGAATCGATACACTGGCGCAGACCCATACTACTTGTTTGTTTCAAAGCCGAGTCCGAGCTCACAGACCTGACTCTCCTGCATCTGACATCTCTTCCCAACTTCACCATCCGGAATGAAATCGGCGATTTACACCGCAACCCCACGCGGCTGGCTCCCTCTCCTCAGCCATCCAGTTCGTGACAAGTCCCAATCACCCCGGTCACGTACGCGCTCGAATTCGGGAACCTAACCCATCTCGACACGAGCGAGCTCAAGGGTCAAGACCGTATTTGTTCATCCACTTTCCTCCTACCAATACGGGATCCCCCCCCAGGCCGACCCCTCGAGACCCGGTCTTCCTCCTTTGCTCTTGGATCCCGAGCATATGGACCCCCGTCCCGTGATGCCTCACGTTTCACAATCCCAACCTCCATCTCCTTATAAAAATCCGCGCTGTTTATGAGTACCGGATGCTCTTGCAGCCCAGGGTACCTCGAGTAACCCGTCCCCCTTCATCCGCGACAACCAAAAAGCGCTCGAACCTTGAATCTTTCTCTGACGGCTACGCCCACTACGTCGACCGTTTGAGGGGTCATCAATACAGTCTCACACCAACCGCCTTTCGGAGGTGCCGCCTAAACCCTTCTCGCCCATACCACGCCCCCACCCCCAATCCCCCCGCAAATATTGATCCAACAGACATCGCCGCTCTCCCTGCCGGACCATTCTCCGTCGATTTCTGTGGAATGATTGATCCTTTGGGGGGTAGCTGCGGACAGCAAGAGAAATCTTGGCCGGCTTGAGGTTTTGTGGACGTTTCAAAGTTTGAATGTGGCAGGAGTGCGTGTGGATGTCCAAACGGAAGGTGTGGATGTGGAACCTCTTGTGTTGGGTGTTACGTGGAAGGATATTCCGCGTGTCTGGTTATCTATGTTCCCGTAATTTATCTGTTTGAACGCTGGAATTGAGTGCTATCATGAGAGCTACTTTCTCCCTATTTTTGTCTGTCACGGCGGTTGAGGCTACGAGTTTTTGGACGTGCTGACACAGACCAGTCAATCTACAGTGAAGGAATAGTGCTGAAGTACCCATGAACTTGTAGCCCAAAGCGCGGATCTACAAAACCGTGAATGTAAATATAATCCGAAAATGTCACGAATGTGGGAACAAAGACAAAGCGGGAAAGTTGCTGTGATACATAAGATGATATGGAACGAAATGTCCGACTACAAAATCAAATGACGGCATGCACAACGTGTGTCTAACAGATATGGCGATGCTTCGGCAAGAGGGTTGCAAATGGGTCTGACGGGCTGTATGATCAAGGGTGAGCCCATGCTATAAAGCGGACGTGTGAGATCCTGTACGTGCCCACCGAGGTGAGTAGATCAAAAAGGATAATGGATCTGAAAGGCGTACAGGTCAGGAGCTCCATTATTTGCCTTTTTGGCCACGTCCAACAACACCTGCCTGAGCTCCTTGTACTGGTCCTTTGAAATCTCGGTCTTTGAGAGGTCGAAATCCGGACGATACTGATGAAGGTACTCCGGTCCCTGATTCAACTGCCCCAGAACGAGATCAAGCCGTTCTCTGAGTTCTTCCCGGTGCTCCCCCATCTCGGTCTCGTTAAAGTCTTCCCTAATCGAGGCACACACCTCGGCTAAAGTGGAGTCTTCAAAGGGGGTCCAATCCAGCCAGGCGAGAAGCAGGTATGCCTTGAGAATTTCGGTCTCTCTGAGTTCCCGGAGCTTGTGAAGAGCTCCCTGTGCCCCTGAGCCCCACCCAAGCCCTGCAGGTGGGAGAAACTCTTGCCTGCGCGACCACAGCCAAATGCGAACAGGAATGTATTGCAGTAAGGTGCCAGTGGACGCAATCTGCCGCAGTGTGTCGAACACACTCCGACTAACCTCCTCCGTGTATGTGGGGGCTTCCAAGGCTGCTATTGACCACCGAGTGACCGTGTTGTGATCGAAGTAGTGGAAGTGGGGCGACACGAGTGTTATAGCCCGGTCCAGGGAAGGAGTCCTTGGCTCGTGAAACAGTGCGGCTACGAACGACTCAACGCGACCCCATACGAAACCTTGAGTATATGTGAAGTGCCTGAAAGTGCGCGAGAATGCGCTGATCATCTGCTGCTCTCTATCCCCCTTCCCATCTCCCTCTCCCGACAGGCGGACTGCATATGGTAAGAGCGCCCAGATAGCCTTCCGCTTGGACCGGATTGCACCCCGATCAGTAGCCTCGGCCATGATTTCGAGTCGTCGAGTTACCAGGTTCGAAACCTCCCACAGCTGTACGCTGGTTCTTGATCAGAAAAGGTGAATGTCTGTCAGACATGGACATGCTTACCTCTCATCCAGACCGGTGGCAGGAATATTACAGCCCAGATCAATTGCGATGATTGACAGGCAGCTGACGATGACCGAGGTGGGAGGTGTGGGGTCCTGGGATAGATAATGAAGTGCGAAGCGGAGGATCCAACAGGGCACCTTCCCGTACTCTTTCGTTTGGTATTTGAACTGGGCAAGCTGGGCAAGGACGATGTGCTCGTGACCAGGCAGTTTGTAATCGTTCCACTGGACCGCCGGCCGTTCTCGTCTTGGCATCCAACCACGCCCCCCACGGGGCATATGGAATACATTGTGGAGTATGGCAAAACTGTGGTAGGCTGGGAAGTTCCTGAAATCAGTCTCAAACAGGATAGTCCCAGTGTACCGCTTGTCCACATCCTTGAGAACGCTCGATGTTGGATCCATGGCCGTGAGATGGGAAAACGTGCGGAGGCAACATATGGCAGACAGTGCTGCAAGCTCCTCCAACTCTCGAGTAATCACCAATTTGTCAACAAAGTTCTCTTTAACGACCGCCGTGCAACTGACGAGAATATCAAAGCAAGCTGAAACGAGGGCAGGGTTGAAGTCGGTGAGTGTCGTCATTGCTGTGAGTGATTTGAGGGCCGGGAGGCGGACAGCATTGTCCAATGACGTCCGGAGGATCCATGAGATGCATTGGAGGTCCTGTTTGTTCGATCCGCCTACCCGGGGGGAAAGTACCCGAAGAAACCAGTTGGACATCCTATGAATGAGGATAGGAACACCCATGGTTATCATTCGCACGAAGGCGTAGGCGTCGAGGGCCAAAAAAAACGGTAAAAGGAGGAAGTAATCCAGTATCTCGCGGGGGAGACTCGCCGACCACCCTCTCTCCCGTATTGAACCACAGAGTTCCATGGATGATTCGATGCAGGAGCTGTTTTTGGTGGCAGAAGAGAGAGCTGTATGGAACATGAGAAGGATCTGTCGGAGGATCTGTGCACCGGGGGTTTGATATGGGCAGCTCGTGAGGGTCGCCCCCGCAATGACAATCAGAGCGTAGAAGGCAGCACCAAGCGAAGTGATACCAACAACAACCGATGCGACAGTTGTGTTGACTCCCCAAAGGTACAGGGAAAGTCCACAACCAAGCAGTAAGAGCGCGAACTGCAGCATCAGCGGCAACGACTCCATCACGTAGCGGAAGTACCACCTAACGATGCCGTCCAGCTTCCGCTGTCGATGCTGGCTGCGTTCGATGGCTGACCCTCGCATGTTGGTCGAGGCATATCGGTTCAACCACTGTTTTCCAAGCATCGCGAGGAACGCGGAGAAGATTGAAGTGGCGAGACTTGCATAAAGGATAGCTTCAACGTGGACAATTGTGGGTGGAGGGCCGGTCCACTGCGGGATTGTGGGAACGTCACCGCCGAAGGTGGTGTTGTCGATCTTGTGGATGAGGACGCGGAGGAGGGCAGCGGTCTCATCGTTGGGGTCTGGCTGGAGCTGGGAGTGGACCTGGATGACGAATGCGGAGGTGACGGCGGAGAATAGACCAGCCTGTATTACGGATCAACACGTGCGACCTGACCAACTCGCTAGACTCACAAAAATGAGAGTGGTGTTCAGGTCTTCGTCGTACTTCTTGATGAATTCTCGGTCGTACTCTTCAGCCTCACGGCGGTACATGTCATAGAAATCGGCTCGGGGATCCTTATGGGCTGACGGCAATCCCTTCTCCTGACTGCACAAGGGTTTAGAGATGCTCCGGAATGATACGAAGCTAAGCTTACCCATCTGCTAGGTGCTTGCCACGCTCCCCACTTCTGTTCTCCGTTCCCTCCCCAGGCTTCCGGCTGCGATTGGATATTAGACGGGGTTAGTGTTAAAAACATACGAACTCCACCTGAACCAAGGATTCTGCACAGAGGCCGCTGAATCCTCTCCTCCGTCTCCCCGGCCACAGGCACAGATCAGAGGAAATAAACTCGACAAGTGATTTAACACCCCACCTCTCCACAAAACCTCTCAGACCGGGCATGATGCTCGAGATATCAGTTGGTCCACTAGAAGGATAGGGGATTGGGACAGGGAGAAGGAGGGGTGAACGTCGAGCAGTGAGGATGAAAGGTGTCTGCCATGCCGCAGACACGTTCCTGGGTATTCATCCTCGTGCTGGTGTCTGGCGTTAATATCGTATGCTCCGGCCCGGCGCAAGCTCAGAGACTACAAGCGCGGATTGGGTGAACCTGACTAATGAGTCACTAGTTACCAATGGAGGCGGAGTTCGGGTGACGAAAGAGCACGAGGAGTGAGAAAACGCAACGACCAAATTGATGCCCCCCCAAAGGGTGAGGGTGACTGAGAGCAGGGAAGCTCGTTAGACTGGTCAGTACTGTTCGGAGGCAGATGTCGCTTTTCAACCTGGTCAGCACTAAACAATGCCGAAATGCACGGTGGCCCCTGACGTCGTCCCCGATACCCATCAGCACCCCAGTCGATGCTGGTCAGCGCTTCAGCTTCAGCACCTAACGGTTGAACGACGCGACGTTGAACGATGATTGCTTAGTGCTTGGGTGGTACGAGTGACGCAGTAAGCTGAACAAGATTCTCGGGAGTGGACGGGGTCGAATTTCCCAGTAAGAACGCGGACCTACAAAGTCCGACCCGCCTGAGGTGACCTCCACCCATTCTCGCTATCCGAATCGTCGACCACGATCCCTGTCACCTTCGAAGAGTCTGCCCTCAGTATATTCTGGGCCTAAATCCTCGCAACTTATCGTCAAGCTACACAAGCGTTCAATGCCACGTCTCCAACCCCGACCCAGGGCAAGTGGAAAAAATTACGACGACACATGTCCTGGACAGCAGTGCTCTCCATGAAGATAACCCGGAAGATTCAACGCGACACTTGACTCCTCCCAACCTCCTCCTTGATTCTCCCGCCCTATGGAACAGGCAACGGCAACGGCGTCCAAACACTTGCGCGGTCTGACGCGGACTGCGACAGTCTATCTCCCGGGACATTGGCATCAACTCCTTCGCTACAGATGAAGAATTCCTGGTGCGTCTTTTTACCGCTCTCACTTTCTAACATGCGCGTACTGACAGGAGGTTCACTCTCCCCACCGGCAAAACAACCGTTCACCAGGGAATCTTGTATGAGAGGTCATCGAAATTTCTCCTGCAACCACACTGGACAACTACCCTTCGAGATCAAGAGCAACAGCCCGATGCGACAAGTACCGCGGAGCTGAAGGAGACTCGACGGGTCTGTTCAGAGTCTTCGTACAGTCAAATCAAGGCGGGGGGTAACGGCGACACTCTACCTCAGAGTCTACCCATCACGTAGCTAGACGGCTCGTATCTATCACGCCAGTGCTACCGAATGGAATCAAGGATGCTTTCATGATCCTAAGGGACAACCACGTCTCTGACCTCCGGTACCAACGTCGTCCTCTTCACCTGTGGAACATTGGATTCAACCTCTTCCGGTAGATCGCCTACAGAACCCCCGCCGGACAATGAGAACATCCACATGGCTCTCCGGACCAAGTGAGGCTTGGAACACTCGCTCGGGTCGCAACTTCAACCGGTTCCAACCCCGCATCCATCACCTTTCCACCATTTTGGTTCTCCTCATGTAGAAGAACCCTCAGTCCGAAACCGCTGCGCTACCCCCAGAAATGCGCACAGAGCTTCCCAACTTCACCATCCGGAAAAAAAAACCGGCGATGTGCTTCGACAGCGCTCGTTTCGCCACCCCTCCAATGCACTCTCGTTCCCGGAAACTGCAGGCCTCGCCTGTTGCACTGCAACCCCACGTAGCTGGCTCCATTTCCTCGACCATCGCGCTGGTAACAAGTCCTAATCGCCCCGGTCGTGTACGCGCTCAAATCCGGGAACCTAACCCATCTCAGCACGGACGAGCTCAAGGGTCAGGCCATATTGGTTCATCCAGTTACCTCCTACCAATACGGGTACCCCCCCCCATGTCAACGCCTCGGGATGCGGTCTCCCTCCTTTGCTCTTGGATCCCGAGCGGATACCCCACGTTTCAAAACCCCGACCTCCACCCCCTCGATCAAATCCGCTTTGCCTGCGAGTACTGGGTGCTGCCGTAGCCCCGATCGCGCTTGCCAGGGGTGCCCCCAGTAACCCGTCTTCCCTTCATCCGCGACAACCAAAAAGTGCCTGAACCTCAAATCTTGCTCTGACGGCTACGCCCACTATGTCGACCGTTTGAGGGGGGGTATCACTACAGTCTCACACCAACCGCCCTCCTGAGGTGCTGTGTAAACCTTTCTCACCCATACCACGAGTGTATCCCCAATCTCCCCGCAGATATCGATCTAACAGACATCACCGCCCCCCCGCCGGACTATTCTCCGTCAATTTCTGTGGAATGAGTGATCCTTTTGGGGGTAACTGCAGACAACAAGAGAGATCTTGGCCGGCTTGAGGCTCTGTGGATGTTTCAAGGTCTGAATGCCGCAGAAGTGTGTGTGGGTGTCCGAATGGAAGGTGTGGGTGTGGAACCTCTTGTGTTGGGTGTTACGTGGAAGGAGATTCTACGTGGCTGGTTATCTGCGTTTCCGTGATTTATCTGTTTGAACGCTGGAATCGAGTGCTATTATGAGAGCCGCTTTCTTCCTGTTTTTGTTCTTCACGTTGGCATTCGTGTAGAAACTCGTAGATTCACTTTGTTTGTCACAGTGGTTGAGGCTGCGAGTTGTTGGACGTGCCGACACAGACCAGTCAATCTACGGTGAAGGAATGGTGCTGAAGCACCCACGAGCTTGTAGCTCAAAGCGCGGATCTGCAAAACCAGGAATGTAGATAGAATCCGAAAATGTCACGAATATGGGAACAAAGACACAAAGCGAGAAAGTCGTTGTGATACACAAGATGGTATGAAACGAAACGTCCGACTACAAGATCAAACGACGACATGCACAACGTGTGCCTAATAGATATGGCGATGCTCCGGCAAGAGGGTTGTGAATGGGTCTGACGGGCTGTATAATGAAGGGGTGACGAAGGGGTGAGCCCATGCACAGACGAAGATGGAGTTGGGGGAACGAGAAGCGAGTGTTGCAGACAAGAAATCATGGACATGGGAGAGGGAGGCTACACATGAATGTCGAGTGAGATTCTGTGGGTATCCACTAATGTGAGTATGTCGAAAAGGATGATAAATCTGAAAGGCGTACGAGTCAGGTCCACCTCCAGCAACACCCGCTTGAGCATCATGTACTGGTCCCTCATAACCTCGGTGGTTATACCAAAGAAGGTGAAATCCGGACGATACCTATTGAGGTATTGCGGTCCCAGATCCAACTGCTCCAGAGCGTGATCGAGTCGTTTTCTGAGTTCCTCCCGGTGGTGTCCCATCCCAATCCCGTCAAAGTCCTCCCTGATCGAGGCACACATCTCGGGTATAACGGAGTCTTCATTCATGGTCCACTCCAACCAGACAAGGAGCAAGTATGACTTGAGAATTTCGGTGTCTCCGACTAGTCGGAATTCACGAACAGCTTCCCTTCTTGACAACCAAAACCTCGCAGGTGGGATGAAAATTTGCTTGTTCGTCCATGCCAAAGTACCATTAGGAGGGTGTTGCGGTAAGGCATCATTGAGCATGATCAGCCACAGCGTGTCAACCTTCGAAATGATGCGCCTGAATGCATGTGAGAATGCGTCGATCATCCGTCGCCGCTCACCTCCCGACAGGCGGATTGCATATGGTAACAGTGCGCAGATAGCCCCCCTCTTGGAGAAGACCGCCTCAGCCTCAGCCATGGCTCCAAGCTGCTGAACTATCAGGTCCGAAACCTCCTCCAGCCGTGCTCTGGTTCTTGATCAGAAAAGGTGAATGTCGGCCAGACTTGGACATACCTCTCGTCCAGACCGGTAGCTGGAACAGCACAGCCCAGATCAATCGCGACGATTGACAGGCAGCTGATGATTACTGGGGTAGGAGGTGGGGGGTCCTGGGATAGATAATGAAGTGCGAAGCGGAGGATCCAATAGGGCACCTTCCCATGTCCACTCGTTTGGTATATAAACCGGGCAAGCTGGACAAGAATGATGTGCTCATTGTCGGATAGTTTGCGATCATCCCACTGGACCTTCAACTCTGTTCTATCCTCGGACAATAAACTATGGAGTATGTCGAAGCCATGGCAGGCCGGGAGGATTTTTGACCGGGTCTTAGGTGGGAAGGCTTCATTGTACCGCTTTCTCGCGTCCCTGAGAACAGTCGATGCTGGATCCATGGTTGTGAGGTGGGAAAATGTGCGGAGGCAACATGTGGTAGACACTCCTGCAAGCTCCTCCAACCCTCGAGTAATCACCACTTCATCACCAACGACCGCCACGCAACTGGCGAGGGTATCAAAGCAAGCTGAAACGAGGGCAGGATCGAAGTCAGCTAGTGTCGTCATTGCTGCAAGTACTTTGAGGGTCGAGAGGCGGAGAGCCTTGTCCAATGACGTCTGGAGGACCCATGAGATGCACTGGAGGTCCAATATGATTGCTTGTTGGTCTGATCCATCCACCTGGGGAGAATGTACCCAACGAAACCAGTTGTGCGCCCTACGAGCAAGGGTAGAAACACCAACGGTTATCGTTCGCACAGAGACATAGGCGTCGTAGGCCAGAGCAATCGGTAAACCAATGATGAAAATCAGTAGTATCTCGCAGGGGAGGCTGGCCGACCACCCTTTCCGCCGTATTGAACCACACCGGTTAATGGAGTACTTGACGCAGAGGCTATTTTTGGTGACAAAGGAGAAAGCTAAATGAAACATGGGAAGGATATGTCGGAGGACCTGTGCACCGGGGGTTTGATATGGGCAGCTCATGAAAGCTGTCCCCGCAATGACAATCAGAGCGTAGAAGATGGCACCAAATGAGGTGATGCTAATGACCAACAACGCGACAGTCGTGTTGATTCCCCAAAGGTACAGGGAAAGCGCACAGCCGAGCAGTAAGAGCGCAAACTGCAGCATCAGCGGCAACGACTCCATCACGTAGTGAAAGTACCACTTGACAATGCCATCCAACTTTCGCTGTCGGTTCTGGCTGCGCTCGATGGCCGACCCTCGCATGTCGGTCGAGGCGTATCGGTTCAACCACTGTTTTCCAAGCATTGCGAGGAATGCGGAGAAGATTGAAGCGGCGAGACTCGCATAAAGGATGGCTTCCACATGAACAATCGTGGGTGAAGGGCCGGTCCACTGCGGGACCGTGGGAACGTCGCTTCCAAAGGTGGTGTTGTCGATCTTGTGGATGAGGACGCGGAGGAGAGCGGCGGTCTCATCGTTGGGGTCGGGCTGGAGCTGGGAGTGGACTTGGATGACGAATGCGGCAGTGACAGCGGAGAACAGACCGGCCTGTATCGTGAGTTAGTGTATGTGACCTGACAAATCCGTAAGGCTCACAAATATGAGAGTGGTGTTCAGGTCTTCGTCGTACTTCTTGATGAATTCTCGGTCGTACTCTTCTGCTTCACGGCGGTACATGTCGTAGAACGTAGCTCGGGGATCCACCTGGGCTGACGACAACTGCTCCTTCGGACTGCACAAGGGTTCAAAGACGCTCCAGAATGACATGAGGCTAAGCTTACCCATCTGCCGGCTGGCTGCCACGCTCCCCAATTCCGTTCTCCACTCCCTCCCCAGGCTTCTGGCTGTGATGGGATATTAGACGGGTTTAGCGTTGAAGACAGGAATTCTACCTGAACCGAGAATTCTGGACAGAATCGTCCGAATCACTCGAATTCCGACGGTTCCTAGACCTAAAGCCCTCGCATTCAGCAAGGCTATCGGCAACTCTACAATGCAACATACCCTCTTCTTTTCTTCTTCTTCTCGGAACTCGTGGATGACCCTTCCGCGGTCAAACAGGCCAGCTCCTCGTCTCCATCTCCCCAGCTATGGGCACAGATCAGATTAAATAAACTCGAAAAGCGATTTAATAGCCCACCTCTCTACCGTAACATGTTTCAGACTGGGCATGATGCTCGAGATATCAGTTGGTTCACTGGAAGGATGAGGGATGGAGACAGGGAGGAGGGATGAACGTCTAGCGGCGAGGATGAAACGTGTCTGCCATGCCGCAATTTTTTTTATTTTAAAAAACGTTCCCGGATATTCGTCCTCGTGCTTGGGGTCAGGCGTTAATACATCAGAATTGTTGGCAACAACTGTTCCCCGCCTTTTTCCAATCTTTTCGTAAGAAAAGGCGGTAAGAAGGGAAAAGTACGTACTTCTAGAAGCTATGTCATGATCCCGGAAAAGCTGAGACCCAAAAATAGTAATAAAGTGTCAGAAAAGTGGGGGGAAGTGGGGGAAAGTACACGTCAAGAATAAAGTCGATGGGCATTTTCCTGATGCACACGATAAGTACTACTTATCGTGTGTTCCGGCCCGGCGCAAGCTCAGAGACTGCAAGCGCGGATTGGGTGAACCTGACTAATAAGTCACTAGTTACCAATGGAGGCGGAGTTCGGGTGACGAGAGAGCACGAGGAGTGAGAAAACGCAACGACCAAACCGATACCCTCTGTAATTGTGCACCGATTACGACCGCGTGACACGAATATCGTTGCCGGAATTTAGTGCCTGGTTGCTCACGCTTTTCTTACGAGCAACCAGAATGTTGTCCACTCTGTCTAGTCCGAGAATAGTGTTCGCTAGCGACACGCTAGCGTTCCACCCTCCCAGAGGGTGAGGGTGACTGAGAGCAGGGGAGCCTCGTGACCGCAGTGGATGAAACTCCGGTGAAGCCTTGTTGAACTGGTCAGTACTGTTCAGAGACAGAGGTCGCTTTTCAACACCAGTCGGCACTAAACAATGCAGAAATGCACGATGGCCCCTGACGTCGTCCTCGGTACCCATCGGCACCCCAGTCAGTGCTGGTCAGTGCTTATACGGCTGACGTCCCTGCGTCCCGCTTCAGCGCTTCGGCTTCTGCACCAAACGGTTGAACGTTACAACGTTGAGCGATGACCACATTGACCAAAGCAGGATTGCTTAGTGCATGGATGGTAGGTAACGGCGGCTAACTGGGGTCGAGTGATATCGTTGGCGAATTGTTCGCGGCGAGCGGCGGTCCAGTCGCGGGCACCACTGATCCAGGCTTCCTTCAAAGGAACCATATGGTCCTACGAACGTATCTAAGTTAAAACAATGGATATGAGGCTCGAGGGGTGTGGGTTGCTTACAATGTCGATATCGGAAGCCGAGGTGGCGGAGACGTCATCGTAGGGTGAAACCCAGTTACCGGACACAGCGGTACATTTGGAATTGGTGACGACGTTCGTGCCGTCCCTCTTCAGAACGGCTAAATAATCGGTCAACAAGGTGCCCGAAGGTAGTGGATCGGAGGCTGACTCTCTCTGGTGTTGCATTGACCACTGACTAAGAGAGACGGCGAGACGCTTCAATCTAACTTGTTCGGAAGGAGTTGGGGTGTGTGGGGAAAGCTTACTGATGATCCAGGTGTGGAAGTAGTCCCGTTTGTATGCGGGGGAGTTGGATGGTTCTTCAACCGTCACTGTGAAGAATGCAATGTTGAGATATCATACCTAGGAACGGTGGATGCAGACACTCACACTGGGAGAGATAGGTCTTCGCGGTCGAGGCGGAGATTCCGACTGGCAACGCACGACGACCGAACTCGGAGAAGTGAAGAGGAGCAGCGATGATGGTAGCGATGAGGGTGCCGGCGGCGAGGATCGAAGAGAAAGCGACCATCGTGCTAGAAGCTGTACGTGCAAACACAGACAGCAAGAAAGGGGATGTTCACCGAGAAGAGAACGGAGGGTCTCATTTTCAAGCTCATTTTTATCCTAATCGCTCTGAAACAGACAAGATAGGGAATGTTCGAATGCCGGAAGCCCGATATTTCGAGGAATGCACCATATGTACGCACCATGTGGACGACTAGAAGGAACCGAAGCTGGAGGTGGGAGCCGTCGCGGCCCAGTTCGTGATGTAGTATCAAAGCGGCGAGGACGCCACTTGTAATTGACACTCGTCCCAAGAACCACCTGGACGAATCCACATGCACACTGCAAGACCTGTAGTGGTCGGCATCATGGGAAGTCTAAATTTGAATCGAAGGACAGGCGACAGAAGCAACCGGCCAAGCTTAGGAGAAGTTGAACACGTCCGGGGGACGCCTCCGTTGCCTCAACGTCACGGTTGGCATGGGGCAGTTGATCGCCCAACTCTTGTCTGGGTTGAGCTCGTTCGTAGAACCGGTTCTCGTGTTTGGTATGGTGTGTGACGTGGTGTAGCAGCTGCGAGACCCATAGATAAGTGGAGGAAAGGGAACAGCATCCACCTCCTTCATATGGCGCAGGGAGATAAGCTCTGGAGATCTATTCTAGGATCTGAGTGATGAATTCACTTTCGAGCCCATCGAGCGAAGGACGCAACGACTTACCCCGCGAGCATACAACCACGTTTATTTTGGAATGGATGGTATGGTTTCGAACTACGGGAGCAACGTGCTCCCTGTTCTGGAAATAGTTCGTGTGTGAGGTGGAAGCCTGGATCATCATCATCGACGGGAACCCCGTGGGGATGAACGTTGATGCATGATGTCAGACGGCGAACGCTCGAGCTTTTTTTTCGGATCCATAATCGTCTCCTCAGACTTTTAGGACCGGACCTCTTCGACGTCGGCGATAAATTCTCGAGACCGGCGGAGATCGTGGTATCGGTAAAACGGTGTGTCTGATTCGTTCGATTGCTCTTCAGTTTCAGTGTTCAGATATATCAGCTTACGTGAATAACTCTCGAAGGTTGCAATCAGGCTTGTAAAGAACGGTGCAAAGGTGTGGCACTGCTTCGTGGTTAAAATATTCAATATCTTTCCTGATGTAATCCCTGTACCACGGGCGTGCGTCTCATACCAAACAGTCAAAGACTAAAGAGCCCACCAGAGGGCATAACACCATCGTTTCCGGAGAATGCGTCCTAATTGTGGAGGACATACAGAGGCTCTCCGTCGACGAGCTCATGGATGAGACTCTTTCATCCGAGAGGGTTCTTTATATTTCGGTTGATAGTGCTGGGGCTGCTTGAGGAGATGTCGAAATCTAGCGTAGCCTAGATTAGATGATACTACATGTTGGTTAGCTTAGGCGTACGGAAAAAGGAATGCAATATACGTACTCCTCAGGAATGGGAAAAGACTGAGGAGACGGAAAACAGGGAGGCGACTATATATGAGGTACTCGAAGTGGATACTACTACGGAAACAAGTGAGCATGCGAAGAAGACGAAAACGTTACATTTCAACAGGAGAAAGGTTCGACGTCACGTCTACCCCGTGTGTCCTGCGTTTCCTTGACGGTTGTTGACTAGTGGCTATCAGTGGCGAAATTCTTTGGACCACGCTTGGGCCGAGGTCTTGACGTTGAACTTTCACCGAAGATTTCTTTCACCTGGAGACGCTTGCCTCTTCTTCGAGCCGTCACAAACGGGGGTGGAAAGGCGGATGAAATTCATTCGAGCCTGCTCAACGTGGGCCATTTCTCTCTCCCTCTCATGGCCGGCGAACGCGCTGAGTTGCGATTGTTGGATTGGTTCTATTGAGGGATTGTTATCTCGAACCACGGAGCACTCAGCGCTAGCAAGTCCAGCCGCTGTAATCTGTCTTGTTACGGACGTTCACTTGTTATCAAATATTGCACCTTTGTTCCGATGTTCAATAGTCTACAACTTCCACGCGATAGTTACGGGTCATATAAGTAGCTCGTTTTTCCCCTTCGTCTCCTCACATCTTTGCTGTTTCGTGAGGAGTACGTATATTATTTTTTTTCTACCTTCACAACCTAGACTAACATATCTGTAGTCTTATCTCACACGATTATCGTCTAGTTCGAATAAAGGTAAGGTGAGACCTTGGACGCATTCACGAGTGCCGTATGACGGTGACCCGGAGATAGCGAAAGGGGGATAAACGGATCCACTCGCGGATCGCGTGATAGAGTGAAATCCGCGTGCGAAGGAAGTGTGGAGTAACAACGAATGCTGCAGACAAGCAACCACGGAGACGGAAGAGGGAGCGCACAAAATGAACGTCAAAGTGGGATCCTGGGCGGCATCCCCACCGGAGTGAGTAAACCGAAAACGACGTGGTAAAACTGAAAAACGCGTACCGGCCAGAAACCGCCACGCTACTCCAACTCCAACTCCATCCCCGCCAACATCCTCCTGAGTTCCCCATACTGCTTCTTCGCCCGTTGAACACCCTGTTCGCCAAGAGCCGGCTTATACTGCTTGAGGTGCCCCAACCCCCGATCCAACTCCCGTAGAATGTGATCGAGCCGTCGGATGAGTTCTTCCCGATGATGCTTCATCTCGGTTCCACTAAAATCCTCCCGGATCGAAGTCTGCATCTCTGCGTCACCTCCAAACCAAATATCGGCATAGTCCCACTCCGACCAGACCAGGAGCAGGTAGGACTTAAGGGTTTCGACATCTCCCAGTTTCCGAACTTCACGGAAGACCTCCACCCTAGTTCCCTTTAGTCGTCCAAGGCACACGGGTGGGAGAGAAGGTCGCTTCTTCAACCACGACCAACTATCGACGGGAATGTATTGCCGCAGTGAGTCAGCAGACGCAATGCACAAGAGCGTCTCAACCACACTCTGTTTAACTTCCTCCGTATACGAGGCTGCCGAAACTGCCGAAACTGCCTCCGCCCACTTCGTGACGACATTCTTGTCGTGCAGCCCACCGTCCCAAGGAACGTGGGGGGATACAAGGACTATGGTCTGGGGGCTTGCTTCATTGAACAGAGTGGGGATGAACGGTCTAATCGCCCCCCACATGAATCTTTTGGCCGGGTCCGAGGCATCGGCAACGTCCAAGAACTTATCGATTATCGCATGTTCCCCATCTCGTCCCCGCGAGACCGCATACGGAAAGAACGCAGTGACAGCCTTGCGCTTGGAGTAGATGTAGGCCGGATCGGCAGCTGCAGCCATGGCCGCGAGTTTTTCGGTTATCAAAGAGGAAATTTCGTTCAATCGTCCACTAGCACTTGGTCAGAAAGATGAAAACATGCCCGATACGGACGCACCTCTCATCTAGAGTCGTGGTGATCGAAACAGCACAGCCGAGATCGATCGCGATGATCATAAGGCAGTTGGTGATGATCGAGGTGGGGGGCGGGGGGTTCTGGGATAAATGATGAAGCGCGAAGCGAAGGATCCAACGGGGGACCTTCTTGTGTCCTGTCGCTCGAAGGAATACATTCCAGGTACTCCACGTTGCACCGGATGCGCGGCGATGGGCTAGTTGGGCGAGATTGTGTGCGAGGGTGACCTGGTCACCACTGGGTAGTTTGTAATCCTTCCACCGGATCTTCGAATTGGACGCCGAATAGAATATGTTGTGGATTGTGCGGAGACTATGGTCGGATGGGAGGCCCTCGAAGTTGGTCTCGAATGGAAAAGTCCTGGTGTACCGCTGGCGCACACCCCGAAGAGCACTCAATTTTGGATCCATGGTTGCGAGACGGGATAACGAACGGAGGCAACACTGCGCAGACACTTTTGCGAGCTCCTCCGACTCTTGAGTGATTACCGCTTTTCCATTAACGACCGCCACACAGCCGGCAAGAATGTCGAAGCAGGCTGAGACGAAATCAGGATTGAAGTCTGCGAGTGCCGTCATTTCCGCGAGTAATTTGAGGGTCGAGAGGTGGACGGCCTTGTCTAATGACGTCTGGAGCACCCACGAGATGCATTTGAGGTCCAATACGGCCACCGGCTTGTCCAACCCACGCGTGCGGTGCAACCAGTCCCATACCACAACAACAGGGGTAATAAGTGAGATGGCCATTGCCAGCGTCAGGATACAGGCGTCCCAGACGAGCCAAAATGGTAAGAGGAGGGTGGCGAGGAGTAAGATGGTGATATCTCCAATTGAAGACTTGAGTCCCTTTAATTTATACCACCACTCAACGAGTACCCAAACGGATGCGGAGATGTCGATGAGGAAGCGAAAAGTCGAACGAAGCACGTTCACGATGATGGGGATGATATTTTGGAGGATATACCGGAGGACGCGTGGACCAGGGGTTTGATACGGGCAACTGGTAGAAACCGTCCCGGCGATGATGATGAAAGCGTAGAAGGCGACACCAAACGAGGTGGCAGCAATGATAACCGACGCGATGGTAGTGTTGACTCCCCAAAGGTAGAGGGAAAGGCCAGAACCGAGGAGCAAGAGGGCGAGCTGGAGCACGAGCGGTAACGATTCCATGACATGGTCGAAGTACCAGGCTGCAATGCCATCTAGCTTCCGTTGCCGATTCTGGCTGCGCTCGATGGCAGACCCTCGGACGTCGTTGGAGGTATATCGATTCAACCATTGCTTGCCGAGTGTGGCGAGAAAGGCAGAGAAGAGAGAAGCAGCGAGGCTTGCGTAGAGGATAGCTTCGACCAGGACGATCGTGCGTGGGGGACCGGTCCACACCGGGACTGTGGGAACGTCACCGCCGAAAGCGGCGCTGTCGATCTTTTGAATGAGGACGCGAAGGAGAGCAGTGGTTTCTTGATTCGGGTCTGGCTGGAGTTGGGGATCTATCTGGGTGATGAACGCGGAGGTGATAGCGGAGAACAGACCGGCCTGCATCGCAAGTCAACACGTGTGTGACATGGCAGGCGGCAAGACTCACGAATATGAGGGTGGTGTTCAGGTCTTCGTCGTATTTCTTGATGTAGTCTTTGTCGTATTCTTCCGCTTCACGGCGATACATGTCGTAGAACTCTGCGCGGTGACCCTCCTGGGATGATAACAAGTCTTTTTCCCGGCTGCACAACAGTTGACCGACAATTCGGGGAGGTGCGAGGCTAAACTTACCCATCTACCGGCTGCGTACCCTGTTCTCTGCCTCCGTTCTCGAGTTTCTCCCCAGGGGCATCGTCCTGACTGCGAATGGACATTAGAGGGTGTGGCATTGGCGGACGCGTAAACCCCACCTCAATCGAGAACTCTGGACAGAAGCCACCGAATCACAAGAATTTCGACGTTTCCTGGACCTGGAGCACGAACAATCAGCTGGGTGAGCGACAGCGCTGCGTTGAAACGTACCCTCTTCTCTTGTTCCTCCTGGCCCTCGCGGACTGCTCATCTCCAGCCAAACGCGTTGGTTTCTCGCCCTCCCCTTCTCGACTACAGGCGGGGTTCGATCAGAAAATAGAGTCGCAAAACGGCTGGACGCCTCACCTTTCCACCCTGATCTCGCCCAGATTCGCCATGGTGTTCGTATGGGTGTTGCTGGAGAGGGATGAGAGGCGAAGACAGAAGGGGAGGAGTGGAGCGAGGTGAATGCCAAGTGGGAGAATTGCAGGGTTTCCAGATATGCTTGGGCTGCGCGCAGGCATTCAAACATTGAAGCGGGTGTAGTGCGTTCTAGTTCAGTGGAGGCCCAAGATCTGCGAACGTGTATTGAATGGTGTTCTGCCGACGGGTCGCGGGTCCGTGTCCGGAAACGGGGGGGCAGTAAATCGAAAGAACGGGTGTCATGGCCGGTGTAAGACGAGGGAAACAGGAGTCCTCAGCAGCCAGCGAACGCCTCGGTCGAAGTTGACGTGATTCCAGTACAAACCGATCCGCTGTCGAGGTATCTGGGGGGGCCGAACGTCTGAACCGAGCTTGAAAGACGTTAATTAATCTCCCGCCGCAGGATGAATACCAGTGAGTCGTACGGGAGAAACCTGTTTTCATATAAAAATTGACGGGCGGGAAGACAGGATGACATAGCCCCGCTCGTCCGAAACCCTAACCCACCTGCTGTGTCCGTGTATCCTCACCGAACCCCCGAGCACGACCTCTCCGCTCGCAAAGCCTTGGGCAAAACCCTTGCAAGTTCTCGCTAGGCTACACATGCGTTCGGTGCCCCAATACGAGTGGAAAATACCCCGACGACAGACGCCTTGGCTACAGGTTCGGAAACCGACTCCTGCTCGACCCCCTCGATCCACCCTTTTCGGCATGACAGCGACAGCGCGGCGTGACGAAACCTGACGTGATGATCCTTCCCTTCCTCTCCCCGGCAACAAAACGATCACTCACCAGGGAAACTTGTATCAAAGGACACCGATATCCCTCTTACGACCACACCGGATGACCGCTTTTCGAGATCAAGCGTAACGGCCATCCCGTATCCCAATGCGACACGTGCCGCGAGCCGCGGAAGACCCGATGGGAGCGTTTAAAGCGTTCATACAGTCAAGTCAGGGCGGAGGGTCGCAGCGAACAAGACTCCACTTTAGCCTCCAGTTCTGGCTTCAAGTGTAAGTTATCCCTTGTTCCGGGTGAGCGTCCGTTGTG
>Ga0307517_10001499_pt1 | contig 38981 bp, 50 predicted proteins | sample 23_EM_MG_FD_194515 | JGI IMG/M metagenome (GOLD analysis project Ga0307517, IMG submission 194515) | Populus trichocarpa ectomycorrhiza microbial communities from riparian zone in the Pacific Northwest, United States - 23_EM | ecosystem: Host-associated > Plants > Roots > Unclassified | place...
ACCCCCCCCCCCCCCCCGTCTAGCATCGATCTTGACCAGGTGTTTGATTACGACCGCCCACTGTGATCACTCCATTGTATAAACATAGTTGGTTCCTCACGATCTTATCTCAATCACACTTCTTGAGGGGAATACGCTCCTTCTCCATTCGATTGCTAAAACGATCTTGAGTGCCTCAGGGGGCCCCTCCTTCACACCACACAATTCAACCCCCCACATCCGTCCCGCGTTTCCGTGGTGCATGTCGTGTTGCGCGTGGGGTTGACCCAAATGAAAAGGCTCCGACGAAGCTTCATGTGGGACTGAACGGGGGGGCCACAAGCGTCTTCGGTTAACCGGTCCCATCGGTCCATTGATCAATGATATCCAGAGAGGTCCAATCCTCATTTGCACCTTGCGCTACTGCTCTGACGTTCACTTTGTTGGATCTGATGCAGTAGATTTCGATTATTGACGAGATAACGGCCCATCCTCACCATCACGCATCATGCATGTTTATGGAACGTCATCCTTTCCTGGAGGCATCGGAGGTCCTTGCACTGAAACTTGGATTAGCGAAGAATGAAGAGAGGGCCTGTGGCCTTGTCTTACCCAGAGTCATGCAATTGTTACAGATTTTCCATTATGGTACCCGTCGTCTCAAACGGGGATATCCATCAAGAGTAAGGCCATACCCTGCTTTGGCCCATGTTATCAGGAATGGATTAATCTCCACACCCGTTACGGATTCACCATGATTTGGTTAGAATCCCAGAATCCCAGTGAGCGCCTTCAGGTAGGTCACACCCCCAACGCACAGCTAACGTGAAAAGGTCATGGTCTATTGCGAAAACCGCGAGGGGCGCCAAAGGCCTCGTAAGAAAAACGTAACAAAACATGAGTCATGGGTCCGTCAAGAGGGTAATTAACGATGTGTAGTAGCGGGAACAAGACGAAGAGAAAAACGAGAACAAACAGATGACCAAACAAAGACATGAAAACTAGCGGAAGCGAAAACAATGGTAAAATCAATGCTACAGAGAAATATAAGGAGATATAACGGATATGATAGTTGAGGGTAGCCAACCCCAATCCTCTTGGATAGGGTAGGAGGTTGTAGGTGGAGGGTAACGCGCGGAAATTATAGTCGGCCACAGAAGACGAGACGAGGAGAGGAACCAGCGATGAGGCATCTACGAGAAAAGAACCGGAGCGAAGATTAGGTATAACAAGTGGCGGGGAAAAGGCGAAGGCGAGTGGGAAGGGGTAAAAGACGAACTAGCCGCCGCGATAAGATTATAGATAAAAATCTGCACGAGGGGGAGGGAGCAAGCAAAAAAAAACCACCTAGAAATCAGCAGAAAAAAGGGGGGACGTCGAATAGATAGAGCAGGAAAAGACCGCGAGGATACTCTAGCGGGAAACCGGAGTTCCATATCTATGAGGGGGTATACTGGACTGAGCCGTGGCCGGGCGTTTGATAGAAGAAGCCAAGGAAGACGACCTAGTTTTGGCCATCAAATCAGGGGCGGCGACGGTGGGAATCCAACGTTGATGCTGATAAACACGTTCTTCCTTCTCATCGGCAGATTGGGATCGGAGCATCTTCGGGGGAGGACTGCGGCCATTGATGGCGGGAGGAGAGTTCGGCCGAGTAGAAGGAGGGCTGGGAGTGGTGCTGCGAGTAACCGAAGAAGACCTAGAAGAAGTCGCGGACCTGGAGAGTGGGGATTGGTAGGTCGGAGCGTACGTGGGAGATGAAGGACTGGATGACGTAGGAGATGTAGTCGGGGAAGCCACTGACATTGCAGACCTAGGTCGCAAGGGAGACGAGGCCAAGCTCGACGCAGACGTGAACGCCGGGGATGGCGTACTTTTGACGCGGGTAAGATCCGCCTTAAGAGATTGGCACTCTTGAGCTTTTTGGGAGAACTGGGTGCGCTGGAAAGAGTTCAGAAAAGATGAGGGACGTCCACCAGAGATTCACACTTACCAAACTAGGGAGCACAATGGAGAGTGATCAAAATCATCATCACCAATGCATGGGAAAACCACGGTACTTACCTGCGCAACTCAGCCTCGAGTTTATTGTGAGAGGCCTCCATTTCATCCAATCGTTCCTTCATGGCGAGTTCCACGGTTCGGGATTGTTTGTTCGTCTCAGAATGTGAACCATGGTTGACCAGAATGGCCCGCAGCAGCGCCGCGCTGAGTTGGAGAGCGGTGTTCTGTGAAACAAACAAGCGAGTCAGTCTGCATAGCAACTGATGGGCGACGCGTAAGCATACCTGGGTTTCGCTTTTGGGTTCGGCAGCGAGCCACGCCTGGAGCTCCTGGTACAACATAGAGACTTCCTCGACGGAAGATTTTTGGGCCGCAACCCGGGCCACCTTAAGTTCTAACTTTCGGACATCCTCACGCGACCGGGAGGTAATGATGGGCTCAACGAGCTTGTAATCATCCTTCCGGGAAAATATGTCGGTGACGATGTCCGGAGCATCAAGGGCAGCCCGCTTGGGAATGCCGTGCCCACTCGTGGCGAAATCGATGCGAATGACGCGAACGTTCTCGCGAGTGAAATGATCACGGCAGAAAGGGCAGGCAGGGGAGAGACGCGGAGAAGTCTTGGAAATGATCTTTTCGCAACAACCCAGACAGAGTACATGACCTAGAAAGAGAGGCAAAGTCAGGCTGGGAGGGAGAGGATTGGTTCCGCGTCGCTGCACTGACCACAGGTGATGGAGTGCGGGAGGTTACGAGGACCATACTCCTCGGCGCAAACGTCGCAGATACAGCCAGGATTAAGGGAGAGCATTGTAGACTTCGGGGGAGGGGAAGAGAGGGAAGGGGGGGAGTGGCTGAGAGCCTTTCTTTGAGCCAGAAGAAAGGACGACGAAAAATTGGGACTTGTTCGCAAAGAAGAAATTTTTTGTTTGATCCCGCTCCCCTTATTAAGGACGACCGAGGCCATCCCGTTTAGGAAGGTTGACGTAAGCTTCAGTCGGAGTCCGAAAACCCTAATTCTCTTCATAATCCAAAGAGATTCGGTTGGTAAGGCTGCGGCCATTTCCCAGTCGTCCGTCGAGAATGAGCGAGAAGGATCCCCAGGTCCAGCCCCGTTTCCAGTCGGATCCTCGAGCAATTCCCGGTCTCCCGTTTGTGGAACGGAGCCTGATCCGTTATCGATTTGAAGCGGAGTTTAAATTTCGGGCGCGCACAGCCATTAGGGTTGTGGGCAACTTTGCCTTTCGACACGACACACGGGCAGAGGGCATCATCATCATCCTGCCATCGTCATCGTCACTCACCCAACGCCCTTCAAGTTGTCGTTCCAATCCTGGATCTCCCCGGGAAACTGCCCTTGAAGTGTGAAGCTTGAGGCCCGATAGTAATCATTATAAGAGCACATTTCAAAACGGAAACTCACGATCTCACTGTGACCACCACGATAACCATCATCTCGTTTACGTCGTTGCTTAATCCCCGAGCCACTCTCTCGTAATCTAATCTCGTGACGACCACTCACCATACCGTATCCATAAGTATGTTGGGAACCCTCCAATGACTTATTCACTTTCGCCATTAATGTATGGCGCGAACGCCACCAGCTGTATTCCGATTACTGTCAGTTTTATCATCTCGGTGGAATCCGCTCTACTGACCAATATTCCAGGTCGTCCTCAGGAAACCAAATCGGCATGCGGATGCGCGCCAATCTCGTGGAGAGTCACATTCTTAGAACGCTTCGTCCCTTACTTCACCTTCGATCTCGAGTCCAACGATCGTCAATCGTGGCCTCTGATCCGTCACGCCGGTAACCCGCTCAAGCTAATCCAGAGTCTGGCCACGATCTACGACTTTACCTCGACTACGCCGTGTGTGAAAACAGTTCAGAGGAGGGTTCGGGAAACCGCTGGATTCCGGAAACTTTCCAGTCGAGACGCGAGTTGCGTCCACGAGGCAAGATAAGATACAATTGAGCGAAGTCACCAGTGCTAAGACGTCCGTTCGCGTAAGTGTTACGCTCCTGACGCGCGTCCTAGTCGGACTTCTTGCCGCACTGTTCGCTATCTTCATGAATATTCAGCGCGCTCCTATCAAGTCCATTGATGTGCTCACTTGGCGACCGCTCAGTAAAGCTTCCGCAATTCGCTCGGGAAGCGCATCAGCGGAGACGCATATACCTTGCTTCCGATTAAGGTAAAGCCGGCTGCACCCGAACTTTATGCCAAGGGGCCGAACAAGATGCGAAACTCGGTCAAGTAAACCCGCCCAGGAATATAATATCCATAGTGCCTGCGAAGGGGCATGACATTGGAGTTCGGAGATTGTGTCGGAGTGGCGCCGAGTGCAACGGAACGTGAGCGCGAGGTATCCACGAGGCAGAAGAATTGCTAGAATTCTGTCCGACTCGCAGGGAAATTTTTGCAATCTTTCGGGGTGTCGCACGCTGAATTGCGCTGTACCCACTGGCACACGAGGTGATGGCGACCAGGGAGATGAAATACGTTTATCGGGCTCACCCCAAGGTTTGCGCTATGTCGCACAATATCCAGGATTTTGATAGAACACAAATAGTGGAAAAACACCATGGGAAAGTTCTAGACACGTTCAACAGAGAACCGGGTTCTGTGAGGGAAAGAAAGCCAGACCAGATCGGAAATCCCCAGTCATGCTCATGGTCGGATAAGATAGAGCGATGAGCTGGGGGTCACGTGCGGAGGGGGGTTCTTTTCCTCGAGCTCCATCCCCGACCTGCGGCTCTCTCGGTCTATTCGAGTTCTCAGCTGGTATTCCGGTTTTATTGTACCCTCCATCGGTCATCTTTTGGCGCGAATTTGCGAGTATGTACCTGCGAATCGATGATCACTCATCCGGGCTTTCCGATCCAAGCCAGGATTTCGCACACAGGGTCAAAGGACTCCGCTCGTAACCCCAATTCCGGACGTAGTTTGAGAGGGGGTACACTCTTACCTAGACGCATCGAAACATCGGGAATGGGCGACACATTATGAGTAAGTGAGCCACAACCATTTGCCGTCGGGGTTCTTGTCAGATAAGGTTTCTGAGTCACTGAAGACGCGTGATTGTCAGATCTACGTACATTGCTTCGGGCGTCTGGTTTCCCTGGGACGCCCCAACTGAATAAACGGGATCCCTTCTCGACCTCGTTGTTTTCAAGTCGCTTTGCGCCTTCATGCTCTAGCCTTCCGAAGCTAGGCTTGATTCGCACCAGTCACCAACCTCCCAACTCAAGGTCCTGCGGTATTAAAACCACGCGTAGGAAACGTTGTCAAGAGGCTTCTGTTTTGCGCGGAGGAACAATGCTGTCCCGCCTGTTATCTCTGCGTGATTTGCGCCGTCATCTGCCACATCAGAATCAGGCTTTCAGCTCGCGCCTCGAGGTCGACGGATGGCTTTCGCTATCTTATGGCGAAATGCACTCTAGTTATCCTGGTATCTAGGCCCCTTTTCGGGTTCGGTAGACTTTCCTCCGGTGATTCAGCTTTTCATTCCCAGCGGTCTTGCCCAACAAAACGTACACGGTCACCGGGAACCCTCCCAGACAACGTGTTTCCCTGTCGTCGTTCCGTAAGATGATGGTACCAACTGATGTCTGTTTACTAAAATCAAACGCGAGTTCCTCGTGCTCGGCATGAAATGATTGGGATCGACTCTTATTGTGCCCAATAGCGAATGCCTGCAAGTCGAGAGGTCGCACAAATCTTCCTCCCGCCAAGGTCTTCGGTGGTTTTCCTGCACAACACATGATGCTTCCACGAGCACCGCTAGCCGATTGTTACCTCGACCTGATATGATATCTAACCGAGGGTGTATTCATTGGGCAATTTATCAGAATATAGCTGACTTTCTTCAAGTGGTACAAAGGCTCATACAAGGCCCCGTGAGTAGAGCGGCTGGAACAAGTAGCCGTCTGAGGGATGGTCTACGATCCATGAAGCAGATGGGCGCCTGAGCCGGAATTGATAAAACGAGTTGAATCCGAGACGAACAAGCTCCCCCTCCTCGGTTATCCCGCACACTGAATCCGACCATGCCGCTTGCCCCTGACTGCTTTCGTGCACTGTGGCTGGCTGTCCACGGTCGTTCGTCGAGTTGTGGGCTCATGAGACACCGATGACCCCAATATGGCAACAAGCACAGCTCGAGTCGGTTTTTTTTTCTCACCCTGTACTCGGAGCACGCGCGTTCGACCTCTCTTCACGCCCCACCTGTATATGGATACTCGATTCGACCTCAAAAATGCTTGTGGTACATCCTGATTCGTATTGCGACATCTGCAACGAATCGTACGACAGTAAAAGGGCTCCCTACGCTATCGCCTGTGGGCATATTTTCTGTTGCGAGTGAGTCACCCGTGATCATACTCGCCGCAGCGGCTCGTAACCGAACACCGCCCATTTTTCTCAGTTGTCTTCAAAAATGTACTCCATCACACTGTCCAGTGTGCAGAGGAGTCTACAGAAAAGAAAAAATAAAGAAACTGCATGTTGAGACGACTATCACCGGGCGGGATGAAATCACTCGGGCTTTGTCACCCTCTGCAATCGCTGAGTACTTGCAGATGGTCGCCATGGTGTCTGGCGGAGGGGTCTTGGACATTGAAGTCGAGAAGGTCAGCTCTTGCGTCGGCGGGTGGATTGCTTCACTCCCACAGAACCTAAAGCTGCAGGTAAGCTGTCGTTTTTTTGCTTCCGCATTTTCCGCATTTTGCTTCCGCACGTTGTACGCGGCCCTTCGATCACGTTTTTTTTTTCGTGGCTCCATGATTGTTGGCAGTTGGCTTGGGGATGGCCGATGCTGACAAAATCTCGTGCTATAGTCACAACCGGTCCGCCTTGCGCTCGAATCGGTCAAGCGGGGTAGAAAAATGCAACGAGACCTTGAAACGGCCCGGACGGAGCGCAATGCGACCGAACGAAAGTTGGATAGAGCGATGGATGATGTTCGTCGTGCAAAGTTGGTCGAGGATGGTTTATTACAGTCAAACAGCGAAACGCTTGAGTACGTTTCTCGGACCATTCCCCTGGTTGTGACTCACGCGAATGTTTCAGACAGGTGAAGGACATTTGGCAGACGTGTTCGCATGCTCACACACAGTCCATAGCTTGAACTTCTTCAAAAGAAGTACGACATCCTTTTGGCCGAAACATCGCCTTCACCACCCCGTGATCGTTCCAACTCACGCAGTAACAAGCAGGATGAACCCAAGACCAATGGGGTCAACAACCTCGCACGTCCGGAAGCAGTGTACACCATCACACCCGGTGCACCACACTCGGAGAGGGTCCTGCCCTCTGCGCAGCGGAAGCAGGTCCAGAAACCAATTTCGACGGAGGTCGAACAGCGCACAGAGCCCCATCACAATAGGTCGAGGTCCGGGCAAGTCCCGAGGGGTTTGGGTCTCTACGTTAACGGTACGAACTCTGACTGGAGTGGTGCTGAGGATTCAGCCTCGACCCCGACCATGGGGTCCATCCCGAATGCCCCCCATCATCGCCTCAACACCATGAATAGTGTTGAGAATTTGTCGATCTTGTCCCCGCCAGAATCCCACAGCAATTTCGGACACCAGCACCTTCATGCGGTCCTTTCGTCATCCGCGTCATCATCCGCCTCCGACCTATCCACACCATCGACGCTCTCTTGGGGCACCTCTCTCGGGTCCATTTCCACCATTAGCGTCGGCGACATGAGCTTGACTGGGCTTCCTGCCTTCCCGTCCGGGTCGAGCTTGAACCTGGGAGTGTCGGGCCTCCCTGATTTTGATCATACGACCGCAGTGGATGAAATGGACGGGTACGGAAGTGACGAGAATGTGATGACGCCGTCCCTGCGGCGGCAACCAGGATTGGCTCGGGGGTACGACCCCGAATCCGAATCAGGGGTGGACCCTAGATACGCAAGTCGCCAACGGTTCGAGGGTCTCTCTGTGGCGGGGAATCGGAGACCAAGCGTCAGCCGCCAACAGGAAGCAGTAGAGACTCGAAACCATGATGGGCTCGCTCCACTGCGTCCTATGGGTCGGTCAATATCGGACAGCACCTCCGCGATGCCGGTTTCCCGGTCCCTGGATCAAGACGAAGGGGAATTGGAGGTTATTGGCCTGCGATTCTCCCAGTCTTTCTCAGATGTCGAGCCCGCGCTGTATGGGCATGGATCGGCCAGTACACCCTCGTCGTTTGACGATCCTGCGCCGATCCGAAGCGGTATGCGACGAGCATCCATCGCCACGCCTAACGTCCGTGGGCTTGTTCTGGAAGGTGTAGAGACAGTCAGAAGATCACCGGCCTCACCTGTTTCTGCCCGCCCAGTCCTTCATCGATCGGTCACATTCTCAACTCCTAAGCCTGATGAGCTCCCATCCAAGAAGCATCGTGACCAAGGTCCGCACGGCCCTTCCATGCCTGGCTCTCGAGGCGCCGCTCCAAACCCAAATACTACGTTTCAAATACCCTACCCGGAAAACGTGAAGGGTCACCCCATCTCGTCACGTCGCGGCCCCAGCGCTGATGCGACACGCAGGGGATTGGCCACGATTGCTGCACCACCCCGTGACCTCCCTATTTCCTTTGATCCGACCTATACTGCGGTCGGATCCAGCAAACGGCCGTTACCCTCGATGCACCAATCGACACCTCCACCGACCCACCAACACGGAAGGAAAGAAGGACAACAACCGAAACAGTCCAATACAACACGGGCTGCTCCACCACAGCCTGTAAACGCACCGGCCATCGAAGCTCCAACACAGGCACCCCCGCGGGCGAGGCCAACTGTCAGTGCGAATGTCCCCATTGTCGCACCCCAACCTGTGAACCTCATCCGACCATGGAAGTGGAATGACAAGTCGGCGTAGGGTCGGTCATGTAGGTTGGAATGATAATTCTGTTCATATACGGCTGGATGTTTTTTTACGCCAATTGTTTGCTCTCGATTTGCATCGCTCCGTGGGATTGTTTTTCGCCTTGTTTCTGTGCCTCTTTGATGTTATCCCAGTGTCCATGCATGTACGCGGCTTATTTTTTTGTATTCTTATCTAGATCGTTGCCACCGATGCCGAGGACAATTGATAGATGCCCCCTTCTCACCCCACTACTTATTCATTGTCCAGGTTCTGTATCCAGCATCTCCCATTGGTAAGGGGGAGAGATGGTGATAGAGACAACCACCTGTATCTGCACAGCCCGCTGCCGTGGTTTGGGACCCGGTTGGACGTCGAGGGGTCGGTCATGCGCCCGGTCGTTGGGTCACACGACATAGGGATCCTGCCCTGGGCCCCGGGGGTTCTACACACATCCTAGACGCGCCTTCATAAGCACGGGGGCACCAATCACCGAGGTGGAAGGTGGGGAAGGAGATCTGGGGATTCGTATTCCTCCTTACTCTAATCATTACCATAGTTCTCTTCGGACTCACTTTGAGTTGCGCCCCTAGATTCTGTCTCCGCTGAATGATTCCCAGGATTCCACCAAAGAACGTCTTATCAATATAGCCTAGCTTGAGCCGGATAGACTCCACGTGTCCACCTCGAGGTCGTTTCTCGTTGGGGCTGCAGGAGACCCCGCTTTCGTCCCGATCATCCGATGGGCAGGCCACTCGTCCTTCTGTCTCGGCCATCTCTCTGGCCGTGACGGGCAACAAAGGGGGTTGGTTCTCCGCTGAACTGGACCTGGCCTCACCTACGCTTCTCGTCCTTTGTTTACGTTCGCTCGTTCAACGTTCGCGCCTCAGATATAATCCGCTCTGGACGAAACCAACTTTTGTGGTGGTCGCCGTGAAAAAAGAGTGGGAAAACCGCTAGCAAACGAGCTACTGATTGTCACGATGCTGTCGGTGCTTCTGATTGAAATTGGTGGACGGGTGGTGGAACGCCCTACCGGGAATTCATCTAATCTGTTATGCGCCTGCCCCCCGGGCGCGCTATGCCAATCAAGAAGGCGTTATGGAACCCCAGCCTCCTTGACGCATGTTCGTGACGCTTAAATACCGTGGCAAATCGGCCGCCTTGGTCTTTTCCCCCCTTGGAGGTCCGGCCCCATTGTGCCTTCAACCCACCGCCCCTCCAGCTACTTAGTTAATATCCTTCCCATCTTTCCCCCTTCAGGATCATGCTCGTCATCAATCCTGAATCGAGCTGTGACATTTGTTTGGAACAGTTCGTCTTAGACGGTCAGAGCAGAGCTCCCCACGCCCCCCGATGTGGACACGTGTTTTGTTTGAGGCGAGTTGATTTCGAGCCCTATTGTCCTAGTTCCTCCCTTGTATTGACATCGATCTAACTCTAGGTGCCTCAAGTCTTTGACTCGAAGGGTCTGCCCCATGTGTCGGAATCCGTTCCAGCCCGGCGAGGTCACGAGGATCCATCTCGACCAACGAGCCCGGACCCCATCTGCGACCAATTCCCCCAAGGTCAACAGCCCATCGCCGTCGGATCCGAGCGCTGAGCTCGCTCGCGAATTGCACGATCGTATCAACTCGTTCGTTCAGACAGGAGCTAGCACTTCTGTCGCTCACACTTTGACCGAAGACTGCAAGACATTCTTCCAGGAGAACTCCTCCGCCGAAGTACGTAATCATGTCCCCCCTTCCACCCGGTAGCGAGGTGCTTCGATGTTGACGACGACATATCAAGCATCAAGATTTTTACGTCACGTACCAACTCCTCAATCATTTCCTGCTGGGTTATTACCGGGCCTTCTTCCAAGATCCTGCGGCGGCGGACAAGTCGCTTTACAGGTTCCAGGCGGAGGTCCAGGCATACCACAGATCTTGGGAAACCAAGTACCGAAGGTTGACGCGGGAAATCGATGATCTCACCGAGAAACTTCGACTGGAGACCATTGCTAGGGAGAAAGAGGCTCTAGAACGTCAAGCCGCGGATGCAGTCGCCCAGGGGCTGAAGGATGAACTGCAAGCTCAGGAGTCATGGTGGCATTGGTAAGTAACGGCAATATTAATCGCACCCTCGAATCTGGGGCGCTGATCCTTTCATCGGAACTCTTTGTAGGAAGGTGAGGCATTACTGCAATATCGTTGCTCCGGCGTTCCGAACACTCGGTCTGATCTGATTATCAGCACGAAGAGCTTCGGGTGAAGTATGCTGCTTTGCAGGCTGAGACCTCAGAACCAAGGGGTCCTCGGAGACAGACAGCTGTTGAACCCTCCGGTCCTTTCGTTAAATCCGACAAGAATGACGACATATCGATCGACTACAAGGAGGAGAGCAATCCTCTTGATCTGCCTTTAACCTTCCCACAGAACTGGGACGGGTTCATTGAAGATCGCAAGACGTCACCTCAGCCTCCTCCGTACGATTACGTCGGTTGCTTGTCGATTATCTCGACCCCGATGCTCAACGACGGTTCTCTCCATGATGAAGGCCAGATGAAGGAACTGCTCTCCGATCTGCTGACGGATCCATCTGTGACTTGTCGACGAATACTTGGTACTTCTCCTGCTGGCTCCAGCACAGGTTCCTCGTCATCGTCATCACGTCGTCCTCCCCCCAGTCCGAACCATCGCCCAGTCCTTTCTGCTCGCCGGTCGACTGTTTCATCCACCACACCAACACTACCACCCCCTCAATCCTCGCGTCCCACCGAATCCGTTACTATTCCTTCACAACCCAACGTCCCGCTTTGGACACGGAAGCGGTCCCTGCGTGCTGTGCCCTACCATCGCGACATGAAAGGGAAATCTGCTGGAACCGTCGTGACTCGTAGCCTATCAGCCAGTGAAGCAGAGTGATGGTCGCCGTGCTTCGTCCAATTGCCGTGATTTGCTCGTCTTCGTTGCATTACTACTTTATTACCTTGCTTTCCCTTGACCTTGACGGTTCCTTATTCCACTGACTCTTCTTGATGGGGAGCGGCAATGTACTACCATGGATTTTGTCATCGGATGTATGATTTAGGATAACACACGGAAGTAAATATTCAACACATGTGTACTACAGCCTGTATGGCAATCATGATCGCAACGGAGATGACCCCGGATAACTTTGGATTTGCAAAAAAGCACCCATCGACGATGGTGCTGGCTCAAGCTCAATCTCACGTGATGACACGTAGTGGGAATTGCGCATACGTGGTGGCGTCAAGGTGTGTTTTATGCAGTGAACCAATATTACGATAATGTAGTGGGCAGGCACACCGTGAATGTGCAGTTTTACAACGAATTAACTGTGGTATCCATCCCAACAAAGGTGCGACTCTGTACCACAACAGCTTATTTTGTGAAGCTCTTGATAATCTTGGCCGAGATGTGCAAGAAGAAGATGGACGCAATGAAGGAAAGTGAGAGGACGAGGACAATGAATGGATCACTGCGTTTAAAGATGGGTTAGACCAACTGTTGGTCGAAGAAACCGGAAGCACTTACACCCTGAGGCCGGGTGAATCGTCTGTGTATAGCTTGAGCATGGTGTTCGATGAACCACCTGCACCCGCCGCCCGTGATGAGTTGGGTTTCGAAACAGTGCTGCCAGTTGCTCGTCGGCTGAGCAGAAAGAGTTGTTCAATGCTCCAGCTCATCACACGCTGCATACGATGACATACCGGATAGCAGCACCGGGTGGTTTGGCGACTGCAGAAGCAGAACGGCCGGTGGGAGGAGTTCTTGGAGCGTCTGAGTCGGACTGACCGAAGCGGTTAGAATCCACACCATTAGCTAACGACGACGAACGTAGCTTACCATTGTATGTTTTGCGGGTGTGGTTGTGGATCAAGGCAAACGCTGGCAGGTACAGTCACGTGGTGTTACATCCTGTATTTCCATCACCCCCACCATTACTCATGTCACTGGTACGCCGGTGAATTCCGTCTTTTCGGTTCTGTGGGTGACTTGGATGCCTTGCTTCAGATACACGCTCTAGTCGCACGAGGGACTACCATCCTCGCCGAGCACCAGGCTGGAAAGAGGGATTTCTCGCAAGGTCAGAAAGCGCCGAGATAGCTGCTTCGATAGCCCTCAATCTCACCCCCGGCTTTCGATAGCAACGCAAACGATCTTGTCCAGGATCCCTCCGAATAACAGCAAGCTTACCTACGTTTGGGAGAACTATCTCTTTCACTATGTCTCCGAGGGTGGTTTCACCTTCTTAGTTATGGCAGACGACTCCGCGGGAAGGTTAGGGACGGCCGTGTCTAAGGTTTCGCTTCCGGAGAATCTGACTTGGCCATAGGAGGATACCTTTCACATTCCTAGCAGAACTTCAGCGCAAGGTACGTTGACCCACTTACATTCCGGTTCATATTTACATAACCCGCCTCAGTTCGCTGCCCAACCGACTTCGTCCTCCGGCTCCCTCGCCGATAGTCCTGCGTACAGTCTTCAAGGGTCGTTCTCGCCGGTTATCTCACAACTCATGGACACGTACAACACCAACCCACCCACTGATGAGCTCACCAACGCTCAGAACCAGCTCGCCCAAGTGAAGGACATCATGGTTCAGAACGTGGAGCAGATCCTCAGCCGTGGCGAGCGCATAGAGTTGCTCGTAGATAAGACCGATAACATGGCCAGTCAAACAACGGCGTTCAGGCGCGGTGCAAGAACTGTCAGGAGACAAATGTGGTGGAAGAACACCCGTGTCTTAGGTTTGAGCGTCGTCGTTGCCATTGTAAGCGTTTCCTCATCATCCTGACTGCTCCCACTGTTGATCATGCTATCGCAGGTCCTCATTTGGATCATCGTCGCGCAGTTCTGCGGTGCTGGCCTCAATCAGTGCCACTCATAATCGTGGTACGAAATCTTTATCGTTACGTTACGCTTGCAGCTGCTTTAGGCTCCTTCGTGTATAATACATATGCTATATATCCGTTTCATCCGTTCATCCCAGTTTTTTAGAATGCAACCTCAATTAAGGGTGTGTTCGACGATCCATGAAAGCAGAATACCAGTAAAGGCCCAAGCACACGCTTCTTGTTGAGGTCAAGGCTGTTCAGGGATAGTCCATGAGAAGACCTTCCCGTCATCTTGCCCGTGGTATAGAACCTCCCTTAATCGAGGTCAGGAGATGTTGTAGCAGGATGGGCAGGTTAACCTACCCGATGAACTTGAGCACGGTGATCTGAATGTCCCTGCCCCTCCCAGCACCTGTCTTCCTCACGATCAGCTCTCGTAAGGTTCGGAACTTCCATTCCGCCTTTCCCCCAGCTGGCGTATCATCGGTGTTCCAAGTCCTCAGGGCAATTGTCCCGTCGGGCCCTGCGGTTGCGATTATTCCTCGTGCAGTATACTCTCGTTCCAGGAAGGCAAGGGAAGTGATGCACGGGAGAACCGGAGTAGACCGCAATTGCAATTGAGCGATCGGGCGAGCACTCACGGTGTGTAAACACAGCTTTTCTTGGGAACACGTAGCGATATTTCCCTTGTGGCGCCATTAGTGGGTGTAAGACACGGCACATTAGATAGGACATACCGTGCTCTCGCTGATGGTGACCAAATGAACTTCGTGCCGTCCACCATCACCGTGCCAAATCGATGCAACGTAAGTACCGCGGTTCAAATCCCAGACAATTGCGCTTCCGTCCTTGGACCCGCTCACAACAACAGACCATGTTCGGCTGGCAGCAACACAATTCACAGGTTCCTTGTGTCCACGCATGACATGGGAGACCGTAACACGGAGCGGTACTCCGTAGCTGCGTACCAGCTTCCAGAGTCGAACAGTGTGATCATTGCCCCCAGATACCATGTTTTCGCCGTCCGCGAATGCGATGCTGTTACAAGGAATGGATTCGATGGCTTGAACCACCTGGGTTGCCTATGTCAACAAGGTCTGGAAACAAAATCTCCGAAGAGGCAAACCTTTCGATCGACGACGATCCTGACTTCATCTGACCTCTCACCCCGAGGGTACCATTCAACTTGCTCCTCTGCGTACGGTGGGACCGAAACCACTCCCGCAGAATACGCCCCGATGCTGCCCATTGAATCCACAAAGATGGAATGCACTGGGCACCCAGCTCCTAGATCTGAAAGGGGTTTGAATAGAACAACACGGAGATTTCCCGCTCGTACCTTTCAAACTCCGCCGACTCTGCTCCAGGAGACGATAATCCTCGATGATTCCTCGTTGCAGCGTGAGAGGTAACGTATATGTGCCCTGCATAATACGCTGAGGGTGCGGAGATTGGAACAGTTTCTTGGGTGTTTGTCCGACTGAGAGAATTCAGGGAAAAGTGTAACAGACTGGTGGGACTATTTACGCACAGTTGTGGATAATCCCAACTGTTGCTTCTCGTTCGAGTTCATCGGTGATTTTATCCAGGTCTGCACAAGATATTAATGCAATGTTGAGTCGTGCTACACGGGCAACAAGTACACACCAATTGAACCCTCGTAACTCAGTGGATGGAAAACGTTCAAAGAGTCAGGATCTCGCTGCTTGTAGCCCCAAATTAGGTCGATCCAGTCATTCAGATGCCGGCTAACGTGCTCGCTCTCGAGGACCTGTACAGTGTTTCAGACGGAAAACTTTCGCGCACCATTGCATACGTACCTCCCGGTTCAATGTCACGAAGAGGTATGGATCCTGTTTGGCCCACGGGGGCAAACCGACGTCGTGAATCTTCTCGTCGGTGCTCTGCTGTCTCCCGAAGTCGAGGTTAGCGAGGTTCTCGAGGAATCTACGACCGTGTGAGCCATTGTTGAAGGTTTGGGTAGGACGCATACTCTGGTAAATTGTAGAATTCCGGAATCAATTCTCTGACATCGCCTCGGATATCTTTGGAGGCAGAGTCATACGCCTTCTTTATATCACTGTGCTACCGGCGTCAGATGTCCGAAGACTACGAAGGAAACCATTCGTACGTGAACAGCCGATCCGGCAGGTCCCAATCTCCCCCTTGCAGTGTCTTGAACATGTTCGTGAAGGGTTGAAGCCGAATCATGAAGTGACAAACAATCATCGACGAGCTGAAGTGCGTCCCATAATGGAAAGGATTCTCCCCAACGCCTTCCAGGTTCATGTAGCGGATACTTGCAGCGTCACAGCGAGCGTCTGTCAGTGCACCCATCGGTTTCGAGAGACTGAATACGATTCAGTTTCCAGTTTAAAGGGGTAGATCCACTGAACTTACTCTCGATATGTCTTCGCGGACCTAAAATCAAGAGTAGTGGACGTGTAGTCCTGGATGACCCATGCTAGATCGACTGCTTAAAATTGCGCACAAGCGGCAAAACTCCGAACTCACGGAAAACGGGGTACTGAGTAGCGTCGCTGGGGGTTCTCCCAGATAGTTGATTGAGAATACTCAAGTATGTGAACTATGAGAGAGGTTCAGCCTGGAGGACAGGGATGCCTAGAATAAACACACGTTGCTTATCTCCCGGGTCTGCCACTTTCTCTGGGCAATTGAAAGTTCATCCGGTCGCAACCCGGAGAGAACTTTAGCCCCCACCCTTCCAAAGATTGCAGGAATACCAGGCGACCGTAGCAACGTGGTAGACTGTGGCTCTATTGAAATCCGTCTTTGAAGGACAGCCGATAACCGTTGGTGAGTAGCTTGTCGGTTTTTCTTGTCTAAAAAGACCAAGAACAAGGAAATGCTGTCCTGGAAGTAGATTTCAATCCTACCGTGGCATATTATTAAATGCGTCGTGAGATGATCTTATGTAAATCTCACCCCACATCCCGGAATAAAAATGACCGGTTGCTGTGATTCAGGACCTTGTCATAGGACCTGATACAGGGTAAGTGGCAGGAAGCTCACACGATGTATGACGCTCACCAACGGAGTGCACCTTGCCGCCCGTCCAGTTCAACGGTGCTACCCGGAATAAAAAGCAGTTTCCGCGGGGCATAATGGGCGTCGATCACCTCCCCATCGTCGTTTTCCACCAGGCCATCGAGGAAGTAGAGGTTGTTGCGACCGAATATGAGCAACCCGGCTACCCATTCTCTCAGATTCACTACCCGAGTGTAAAGTATTCCCCCTTACCAGACGAATCCACGCCAATGACCCTGGCAACTGTGGTGACTGCTTCGATCATGTCCCCTGGCTCAAGTTGGTGGCGAACCCTTCGGTGTTTGTCCTCGGGATCATCGTCGGCCCAGTGGTCTTGTCCGAATGAGCACGGGTCGATACTTGTGAGAGCGATACATACCTTCCGTCACTGTCGAAGTAAGCTCGTATGATTCGGCCCATGGTGGGACTTCGACGTTTATCACAGACTGGACGTCCGGTTCTACGTCTCCTACCTCGCCGGAACTACGAGTCGGGTCGATCCTAGAATTTATGATGTGGTCGAAGGTAGGTTCGAGCTTCTTCCTGCGCGAGGTCAGAGCCCGTAATGTGCCGCGAGCAGAGAAAGCTACGAACCTCACACGGTAAGGACCCTCTGTCTCGTCTAACCTCCACTGCGGTTCGGCCGCAGTATTTGCCCAAAGACCACGCTCGTTTGTGACAATCTTGACCCAATCTGTCAGACCCGCAATCTGTCGTTGGTTCTCGCGGCTAAGAGTCTGCTTGGTTAGTACGGAGCCACGCGACACCAGCGTGGTACCCACATGTCAATCGCCGTCCGACGAAGCCGCTTCCTCTCGGATACCATGATCGTTTTCCTCCAGTCTTGTAGTCGCTGCATAGACTTCTGTACCGCCCTTTCGCCAACAGTCGAGCTGGTAGAACTCGATGACTTGTGTCTGCGTAACCGCCTTCCAGGGATCAACTGGGGATCGATGGTCGAAGAGGGCGCGTCAGGGTTGAGCACTCTCTGTGCTTCTTCGGCGGCCACCATTAGCTGGAATGCGGTGAGTTTGGAGGAGCGCATCAAGAGAGCATAATCACCTCGGCTTGTTGTGTTTCAGAGACTGAAGGGTCCAAGGCGAGCGCGATGGCGAGGTGGGACATCTTGTCCATGAGGCTGGTGACCCTTTGGCTGATCTCTGGAAGGGACCTTACAGCAGAAGCGAAAGCCGAGTGAGTATCGATGAATTGTTGTGTGACCTGCGTTGACTTGAAGATTTGTTTAAACGAGGGGCTCGTCGAGTGCAGCTGGATAAGTGCTTCCAGCAGCGCTTCCAGGTCTGCCTCTGCGACTGTCGTTGGCGTAGATCCTACGCATAATAATAATAATCAACGTACAGGAAAGAGGAGAACGAGGACACTCCAACCTTCCACGGACAATGTGTCGAATATAATAGGAAGATCTGTCGCAGAGTACTGTAGCCCGCGGTGGAGGGAAGCAATGATGGCAGGGACGATGTTGGGACACCGAACAATGGTCCTATCGACTCCCTTGTGATCCAAGAGGATGTCGAATGCAACCTGGTGTACATCCTTGCTCCAGGCATAGGGGATAACGTTCTTCAAAATGACCCAACCGCTAACCAACTCAAACTTCCTAACAAAAGTCTGACTGGAATCGATGCTGACGCGCACAAGTTTAAGGACCTCCGTCGCAACAGTCGGCGATGGACGATCTCCCAATAACAACAAACAAATCCGGGTAAAAGGAACGGCTGCGGCAAACTTCTGTAACAGTTGGGGAGAGGAAGACAGGAGCGAGACGAGCATGGTCAAGACACGTTCCGCACGCTCCCGTTGGTTCGCATGGTCGATACGAGATATAGCGGAGCGAGGGGAAGCAGTTGGACCCGTATCTGTTTGTGAATTAGAAGAGTGTGGGAAGATCGTTTCAGTTATATGACGGACCAGTGTGGGCGTTCGCCGCAATCATGGAGAGAAGTGGTTTGATGGTCTCGTCTGGGCTGAAGTTAGCTTCAACGATAGCTCGTAAGGCATCTGTCAAGGCGGGTAAAAGAGCAGGCTGATATAGATCTGTCTGCAAGACAAAAAGGAATTTGCGGACAATCCCCATCTTGTGGTATCTTTGTTTGACATTGAATCGCTTGTAGCGACTGGTTTGCGTGAGGATCGTGAAATGTTCCAGATGCACACGTTGAATTTCTGGGCTGGTGCGCGACCATAAGAGGAAGTCCAATGCGATCGCCCGGTATGCAACGGTATTCACTATCGTTGAATGACTATTAGGGTAGAATCGTAATCCGGGAGCGGTGGGGAAAAATGACGCTCACTCGGTAGAGCGGAAGTCGAGCCCTAAGAATTCGAACAAGGTCTCGAATCCGGTCATGTTAATCAAATGTGCCTTCAATCGCAAGAGGTGATTCAGGATGTCATAACCACCTGCAATGTACTCAGGCGGTGCTCGTAAGCAAAGGAAAGTGAGTGGGAACTCACGTAATTGTTCCATGTCCTCCGAGTTCTGCCAGCTGTTTCGCAGTCCATCGGTTAGAATTCCCAAAGCACGGGACAGCTCATGGGGGTTCTGGGGACATGTGATTGCTTCGGTTATTATCGATACAGCATCCCATAATGCACAGGCTTACGCTTGCAAGCTGGACCAGGCGGAGGTATACCGAAGCCCCCCCCAGCTTCCACACCGCGTAATCGAACCCATGGCTTTCAACCTTCATTACATCTCCTTTTCTCTTCCATCGGCTGGCCGGCGCTTGCGCAGGCTCATCCTGAGGGGAGTCCGGAAACCTCCCATCGCCTTCGGTTAGCGCACTGGGCTTGAGCAAAAACACAACAGAATCCTCGTTGAAACCAACGCCGGACTTCAGAACCTTGAGTAACCCGGATGTCGCGGTTTGTGGCCCGAGGTTGAACAAGTGGATGTTCAGGGAAGTCGAAGCTTCGTACGTGAGTTGTTTTATCAATTCATCGGACTGGAGATTTGCGGCGTATTTTGGTCCCAAGTGATGGATGAAACGCGGTAACTCGTTGTCTAGAGTGCAACTTGAGCGAAAATTGCGGTTAACATGCGGTAGCGCTGACCTAATGGGACCGAGACTAGGTATGAGGTAGATAAGCACCACTGCATTGTAGCATCCGAAGTGTCATCGCCGATAACATATGACGCAAATGCCGCGGTTGTGGGATTTTTGGGATAGGACCAGTTCAGTCCGTCGCGAAGAACGCCATCAACAAACAGACCTGGACATGATTTAGTGCATTTTGGGTGATATGAAAGGAGGGTACCGACGGATTGTGGGGTTGAGGGATCTATGTGTATAGTGAACTAGTGTGATATGTGTCCATCGCGCCTTCGGTATCAGTGCATGGGGGAAATCACCGGGCTCCTGGTCCGCGGTGCTCTTGAATGAGAGTTTCCCGTCTGGGTGAATCTCTAATGACATCAGCCGGGTGGAATCAACGTCAAAGGCGAATAGGTTTTGATTCCTGTGTGTCGGGAATTTCTCAATCCACAACCAAGCCTGTGGGAAATTAGACAACCGCGTTTTCTGAATAGGAAAATAGCCGACCATGTACGTAAACCCCGCATACGGCAGTGCCTTGACCCCACTATGAGAGAAGGAAATGGACGCAGGGGACATGAAGGATATATGGGTTGGCCATCTACCTCGAGCAGCACCGCGAATAACTTCCAACACTTCGGGGTGTAACCGGTCATCGGGAAGAACAACAGACTGAAGGATGAGCCGGGCCTCCGGGACCGATACTCCGAGCTCCAGAATACGCCTCAGGGTCCTCTGTATTCGCCTCCGTTCACGAGAGTCCGGTGATGATACGAGGAAAAACTGGAGTAGGGAAGACGCAATGCCGAGATTGTTTAAGATCGCACGGTTACGGAGGCTCCGAGACGTAAGGTACTCGAGGGCCTGCAGGGTGGTACCCCTGGATTTGGGAGGTACATCCGTGAGGGAATCCCAAAGCACTTGAATACCGCCGGGCTGACGAATGACGTCCAGATGCGCTTGCACCTCGGGGGCGTCGGACCGACCCGGCTGGTAGTAATCCGACAGGGAGAAATCTTGCATTGCGAAGGATAATAACAGACCCAACGTTTGCAATTGTATAGGTGCGGATGAGATAGATGGAGACAGTGCCCTGGAGAGAGATTCATATCCAACACGAAGCTATGTTACCATGAATAATAGATATGGGTATCCATTTCAAGACCAACTCACACGGAAGTAATCCATGTTGATCGTGTGCTTCTTCAGAACAGCGGAAAGAATGGCAAAGGCAAGGCGCAGCTGTTCCAGAATCTGCTCCGTCGATGGTCCACCAGTGTCGATCGTGGTGAACAGATTGACAAGGACGAGAAAGCCGTCCATCTCACGGAAGACATCCTTCGTGCAGGGATCTTGCTGGGCAACCCGAAGAATCTCCTCCAAAACTTCGAGCCTAGAACCTATATCCTGGGCATCCTTCAGCCTCGCAATCGAATTCCTCATCAACTCAATCAGGACATCGCGTGCGAAATCCTCTGGTGAGACGTCGTCCTCTTCATTGACAGTGTGGGGTGTGTTTGGGAAAGTAGCGGAGAATCGAGAACTAAGCGGGGTTAAGAGATTGCGGAGCATTCGAAAGCGCGGCCAAAGGCCAACATAAAGCGGAAGGAGAGAGCAGAGTATGGGATGCGTACAGCGCACCGACGAAGCGACCGCCCCAAGCCACAGGCGCGGCGTCCCCTCACGTGATCCTCAGGGACGGGTTTGTTTGGACTCAAGAGTCACAAGTCGAACCTTTTCTTTTTCTTCGTCTCGAACCACGACCATCCCTCCTGTCTCTCGTCGGTGCCCCTGCACGATGACCTGCGCTCAAGCCTTCTTGGTCGTTTCGCTCGTTCTCGGCAGTGCTCTTGCCTCCTTGTACCCTACGAGCCCGGTGGCCGGTACCGTTTATGACGCTGGCCGTCAAAACTCGGTCGAATGGATCGATGATGACCCCACGCCCCACCTCTACGAAATCTCTGTGCTCAAGGTCGATCTGTACCACGATAACGATGTCTGTCTGTCCGGTCTGTTCTGGTTGCCGCGCTGGTTAACTTGACCTCCAGGAGTTTGTTTGCACGTTAGCGACTGGCGTTGATCCCGTGAACCGGGTACTGAACGTTGAATTCCCTTTGGATACCGCCCAGAGTGACAGATAGTACACTTTTTTTTTTCGTGGCGTTTATAAATTTCTAACGAGCAGACACATAGTTATCTGCTGTTCACCTGCGAAGAGCCTCCCCTTTCAGTCTATACCGCATACTTCTCGATTCGAAATACACGAACGCTCGGACTAAACTCAACTAACAGAACATCCTCTCTGGGGCTCTCTGATGATGTGGAAAACATTTCTACGACGTTTTCTGGCGACTCTCAGCCAACCCTCTCCGGCGAACTTCTGTCCACGCACGCGGTCCCGAACGTGACTGACATCTCTTGGGTCCCTCTGACGGCAACTCCTGTCTCGTCGACTTCTGAAAACATTGCTCCGTCTCCTACTTCTGGGCCGCCTCGCTTCGAGCCTACTATGCCCAGGAACGCAGCGCGTGGGACTCGGAGCGTGGACTGGAAGTTCCGATTTGTCTTCATTCTTTGGCCTTCGTTGTTCGGTTTGATAATGGCTCTCTAGACCCGATCTCGTTACTCTTTACGTTGGTAGATATGCACTAGGTTTTGTACCCCATACACATAATATACCTAACCCCACCCCCCCCCTGCGTGCCAAATAAATTCAGTTTGGCCTAATGGAGACACCCTCCCCGTCGTGCACGTGATCGGAATCAAGAGCTGTCTCCACATCGTCCATCACAGTGCTCAGTACGCACACAACGACCAACTCCGTCCTTGATTGTTCCTCGTTCTCGTACATTCATATCATCGCCCACGCCACTCACATTCAGACCATCGAGTCTGCGCCCCTCTTCCACAATCTCACAATTTCAATGCAACTACCATCATGAGCGCTGGCCACGGTCATTCCGCATCATTGTCTCAGAACCACAAGGCGCAACTCGCCAATGCATATAACGAACTTGGGAAGGAGCTGGCCTCTCAGAAGATTAGAGTTGTCGGAAATTATACCCTTGGCAAAGTAATCGGTGAAGGTGGGTTTCCGCACATTCGACACTGCGATCAGCCTCATGACCCCTCCTGCAATTAGGCACCTACGGCGTCGTCAGACTCGGGACGCATCGACTCACAGGCACGCGTGTGGCCGTCAAACAAATTCCGAAAGCAATGTCCCCCACCCTCACAAGAGAGATCCACCATCACCGTCAACTACATCACCCACATGTCATCCAACTATATGAGGTCATCGCCACCGAAAATCACATTTGGCTCGCAACAGAACTCTGTTCGGGAGGAGAGTTGTTCGATTACTTGATCGAGAAGGGGAGGGTTTCTGAGTCGGAGACTAGAATCATTTTCGGGCAACTTTGCCTCGCTGTGGCATACATTCACGGCAAGGGAATCCTGCATCGCGACCTCAAGCTAGAGAACGTTCTGTTGGACGAAAGGTGTTGCGTCAAACTAGGAGATTTCGGTTTTACACGCGAGTATGAACGTGGCACCCTATTGGAGACCTTCTGCGGCACAACTGGATACGCCTCACCCGAGATGTTGCAAGGGAAGAAGTACCTCGGACCAGGTGAGTTTCTTGATGACCTGGCATCTCAAACGTAACTCAAGTATATCAGAGGTTGATGTTTGGTCGTTGGGGATCATCCTGTACACATTGCTCACCGGCGGCTTACCATTTGACGACGATGACGACTTTGTAATGCGAGAGAAGATTATCAAAGGACAGTATGAGGACCCCGAGTGGCTCTCGGACGGTAGGGATTCCACCTGACGGGAACCGTTCACCTCCTGATCGCGATCATGCAGAGGCCCGTGACTTGATCAGGAAGATCCTGAATCAGGACCCTCTGCAGAGGCTTTCAATATCTCAAATGCTCGCCCACCCTTGGTTTACTGTGCACCAACCTGCCTCCCCCATCATCCCCCAGAAGAGCCTGTCAACAGATCTTGTCGCTGAACCTTCCCAGGATGCGTCGTCAAACGCCTCCGATGCCTCCAACACTTCCACCACATCAGAGTACTTCCCAACTCTTTCCTCTCCAACAACTACACCTGAGCAAGGGTCTGAAGAAGACACCCCTACCTCCGACCATGCTTCCCGCGTAATCCGACGAAACGCAAGTGACGTCACGATCAAGAAAACGGCCGAGGGCAACGGAAAGTCCAAAGTACCACAAACCGAAACCGTAGTCGAGGAGCAGGCGCCAACTCTGACTCTGAACACTCTCATGCCCCAACAAGTCTCACGTTCCAACTCTTCGTCAAAGGATCCCCCGGCATTTCCTGTTCGCACTCCAGTCAGGACCAAACGACGTTCGATCACTTCCGCACTTTCTGACCACGAGAGTAGCGTGATCAACACCCCAGAACCCCCAGCAATCCAGCAAAACAACTTTGCCACCTTGTTGGACTCCCCTGCTCCGATGATATTCTCGTCTGCCGTGGAACAACGACTGTTGAACTCGCTAAGCAGCCTAGGTTTTGACACTGGCCAAATCGTACACTCCGTCCTCAGCGATGCTTGCGATTCTTCCGGGTCACTTTGGTGGATGCTCATCAGAAAGGCAGAGGCTTCTGAGCTGGAGCAGGGACACGACCCTGTCACAAAAAGCAAGTCAAAGGGTTCCTCTTCCAAGAAGCGAGCAGACAAGTCGCGAATGCAAAAGCAGCGGCCGTGCGACCTTGATGCACTCTCCGCCATGACTCGTTCAGCGCCAGAACTTGCGTTTATCCCAGCCACCCCCACTGCTCCCACTTCGATCACACCGACGACACCGCCTCAACCCACCAAATCACGACCAGGATTGTCGCCATCATCTTCTGCCGACCTGACGAAGTCTTTCCCTTCAACTCCCGGAAGTTCCTTCAAGGACGCAACCAAGAACCGGAAAATGAGAACGGGAAGTGTCAGTATTATGCAGCGCGCAACCACTGCTTTGGAGGCTGCTGGCTTGGTCAGGAAGAAGTCAGCTGAGGCTGTACGCGAGGAGCGGGAGAAAGAGAAGCACAAGGAAAGTGAAAGGAAACAAGGGAGTGGCGAAGAGACCAGGAGTTCGCAAGGAAGTTTACCTAACAAGCGACCCAAATCGCCACCCGCCAAACCGGAAGGTTCAACAGTAACAGACTATGATCTGGACCCATCACACCTTTCGTCCCCTTGGGTGATGCCCAAACCACCAAAACCTTCAAGTCTAGAGTCTCCCTCCCCTACAGAGGCAACATCTCCAGGGGATACTCTGACAGCGTTGCCCAATCTTGGAGGGGTCAACTCCAAAGGTGGGAGTGTTGGAAGAAATCGGGCGAGCCTCTTGACCGCTTTCAGGACGTGGTTCGACGAGGGCCGGAGAACGAAGCGGAAAGAAGCAAGGAGAGCTGTTGGGTTGTCTGTTGTACCTGGCACCCCCACGAACGGACGGGCTCGGGGTACGATGAAGCGACGTGGAAGTAGTGGCTCGAAACGCAACACCGGACACCGGACAAAGCACTCCGTGTCTTCCCGGCGGTCAAGTAGTGTCAATTCCCACAGGTCATCGATCAACTCCATCCCCATGCTGGAGGGGAATTATCAGGATCATGTGGTTGCCATGACTCGTCAGAGGAGCGATCCGAGTCGCAAGTCTTACGGCGCTAATACCCCCAGCTCCGAGCGGGGGGAATACTCCTCGCGTCCTTCATCCGTGATGAGTGTCACTGGGCGTCGTCATCGGAAGTCACCGTCACAAAGTTCTTCTGGATCGGTGCGGGCGAGGGCGGTGTCTCCCACTACCAATAAGTACCACCGCAGGGAAGGCTCGGGTTCATCGACAACACGCGTCGTTAAGCAACTACATACACCAAACCGCGCAAGAGCGCCGACCCTCCATGTTCGCTCTAACTCGGCTGCGTCGTCAATTCGTTCGTTGACCTCCTCGCGTCGTAACTCGTTCTATGACCAATCGGAGTCTGAAGGACCACGTAACGCTTCCCCCTACCGCACGCACAGGAATTCTTTCGACGAATCCACTCCCCGGCGCAACGCAGCTACAAAATTCGTTGCTCAGAAACGACAGGCGCCCTTCATGAGTCCTCTCACTGGATCCGTAGGCCGCTCAAGTTGGAAGAAGGCATGGGGTGTCGAACCTCCTGGTTGGCAAATGAGGGCCGCTCGACCGACGACCGTCGAGGTCCTGGCCATCTCACCTGCCCCGGAGAGTTCGGCGAACATTCGGGATGTGTTTTCCGGTAGACCATCGCTCAGCGTCGGCCACGACGACGATTCGGATTGGGTTGATGAGGACGAGAGCGCCCCCTACTACGTGGGAGGACTCGGTCAACTTCCATCAACCGCGGGATCTGCAGATCGACAAAGTTCCACTGGACAGCCACCGAGCCCTTCTCCCGCTGGAGGCTTCTTCAACGAGCCGTTGAATTTCCCCGCTTCTTCCAAGGTCACCAACAGAGGTCCGAAGAACAGAAAGATCTCCCCCCAATGGTTGAGTACCGGGAGTACCAATTTGCGTGGGAAGGGCCCCGCATCTGGTGGCGGACAGCCTCAACAACCCGCCGACACTTTTGGGGAAACGATGGAGGGGAGAACGTCCCGAAGGCAACTACCAGGCGGGCGCTCCGCCGCTCCCGTCATCCAGGAAGAAGATGAAGACGAGGAGGAGTAGAGGAGAGATAGACGTTTTACCCTCATCACCCCGAGTTCCTTTTCCTCTTTTTGCTTTCGGTTAATGGCTATCCGATCTCATCACCTCTTCGCTCATGTTTTACTACGGACCCTCATCGTTCTCCCCCCCCCCCCATGATTCACTCCTACACCTTTCATTACGTTTCTAGCTCTCGGTTTCCCTCGTCCATATCTCCCCCACTGTATATATCCCTTTCTTCTACGACTCTCTTTCCTAGGTTCTCTTTTCTCCTCTCTCGTATGTTGGATCTTTATACATGTTGTGCACCTCTAGCATATTTTCTCTTCACCTTTCATTCTCTCTCTCTCTCTTTTCTTCTCTTCTTTTCTCCCGCGGTACGTCCATCAATACTTTCGGGCGAGTCACATGGAACTTCTCGAAAGTAGAGTAAAGGTTGCATTACAAAGCGAATGTACAGCGTATACTACTGGGTGTGTGGTGACTACAAAGGTGGATGATGTCGTGAAATGTCGTCGAACCTGCATACCGGCTACAAATGATGGCTGATGCTGGAAGATGAGGAATCTGAGGGCGTAGGGAATGGGTTTTTTTATCAAGAGTTCATGACCTTCTCGACCTCTAATAACGCTCGCGTTCTTGCGGCTGTTCCCTCTGGAGTCTTGCCGCCTATGGGACTGTCAGAGTTCGCCTCCGTCAACCCGCTGTATAGTAACTCCATTAGTTTGTGCCATTGTTTGCCGAAGATTTCTCTTGCTTGGACGCCTCCAACGTCAAGTGCGGCTGCGTAGGCAAGGTGAGGGTCAACAAGGGTAAGAGATGATACGATAAGCTGTACTCACTAGCCAAAAGTTCTGGCCCAACTGGTCCGCTCTCGAGCAAACCGCGGTCGCACATCAACCTCGCGAAGTAGGTCCAATACATCGTAGGTCGGAAGAATGTGTTGATTGGTTGATTGGTCGGCGTGATGAGTATATGGAAATAGACCCTCATGAGACCTGCGACTCTCGAAATGTACTCGGGAAGGCCTTCGTCTTCTCTGAACCCAGCCAACTTTGAGTACTCTATCCCTTCTTCGGGAGGCGGTTTTACTGGGATCGGCCAACCGCCCGTGCGTTGAACGAGTTTCACATAGAAGACCTGGGGGAACCGATCCAGGTGCTGGACGAAAAACGACGCCACCCGTGCGAGGGGAACAGCGCTGCGTTTCTCCGCCGTGACCTCTACTTCTGCCTGAAGAAGGATTGCCTTGGATAGCGAAGACAGCACGGCCATGTAGATGTCTTGGTTGTCAACGAAGTTATTTGGGTGACACAGGTTCAGTAGTTCTTTGCACTGTGAGGTTTTGTGAATGATGCGGTGGGCTAGAATCGCGGACGCAAGGAACGTACAACACGCTGGATAGCCTCGTTATCGTTGGTCAGCTGTCCGATCTTGGGGGTTATTTCCCGTCGGAGCCTATTCCATCGCATCTTGACCTCCCTGTTTGCCTTCACCTTCGCCAGTGGCCCAGCCTTGACCCGCTACGACAATCGACATCATTCTGCATGGTCAAGATACCGAAAAAACCGCCATACCTTCAATAAACTTCGGGCAGTCTCCCAATCTCTGGAGGGGGTCGAGAGACCCAGTGAAGCGTGGGTTGCCTCCTTCTCTGACTTCTCCTTTTCTTCCTGCTCTTGTTTTCGTTTCTCGGCATCTTTTTTGACCTTGATGACCTCCTGTCGAAGTTTCTCCTCCTTCTCCTTCTGGAGAGCCAACTGCTTCTGCTTCTCCTCCTCTTGAGCTTTCCTTTCTTCGGCCTCCTTGGCTAACCGTTGCTCTTCGAGGATTGCTCTCTGCTTATCCTCCTCGAATTTGATAACGGCCTCTATCCGGTCCCTCGTTCTCTTGGCTCGAGCTTGTATGCCACTATCCACGTTCTGTTTGAAAGCCTGTCTTCTGGAGAGCACGACAGCGGTACGGTCTTCGATTTCTTTTTTCGCCCTTTGGTGGAGTTGGGCGAGACGTTCGGCATCCCGGGCTCGTGCAGCTTCGAACTTGGCTCTTTGCTCTCCGGTAAGTTGTGACCGCTCCAACCGTGCTGTTCGCTAAACAACTGGTCAGCGGTGCGACTCGAATTTTGTGATAGAACCGAAAAACGTACCCGTGCCTCTCGTCTGGTTTGGTTGGACCATTCTTCGTAAGGGTCATGATGAGATATGGTAAGTCTAATAGAAGCTAAGGCATCCGCGATGTAGTTTGCTTCGTCTGCACTTTTGTCCTTTTTCGATGATGAACTGCTATAGTGGTCGGGTGAGCTAGGGTTCGAATGATCGGGTTGTGGCAATGGTGCATACACGGACAAGGGAATGACTTCGGGTTCGGAGGTATCGCCAGAATTGTCTGAAGCAGAGCCACCATCTCCGTCTTCTTCAGAGTCCGATGAGACAGACGGAGCGCGGAAGGTGCCGCTTTTGCGGGGTGACCTAAGAGGATGACGTTTGGGTGAGATCAAAGGAGAACGTAAAGTGGGACAAAGTGAGCCAGGTACCGTTCCCTCCGTACTGGGGATGGGGATAAAGACCGTGGTACGCTAAACCTCATGGCGAGCGTTGGTTGTGGTGTGTGTTTGAGATCCAGGACGCGAAAGTAGTCACGGTCTCGGGATCAGGGAGCACGTGTTTAAACTTGTTTAGGTCTTCCCACGGCTGGCTTGCGTTTGGTGGCGCACTCACGAAGCCCGTAGGTTTTCAGGGCGGTAAGGCTAGGGTGGAAAAGGTTCGGATGGGGACAGACTTCTCCACCGCTCATGGCCGAAATCTCTCGGACGGCCGTCGGGCCCAAAAAGTTCGGACCCGCCAGGACCTTCCACGGGGTGGGTGCTTTGGGGGCGATGCATGATGGTGCATTACGAGCCTCGCAGCCACAAAGTTTAAATATACAAAGCGTACCCATGGGTGTCGCGTTCGATCCAATCCAAGGGTCCAAGCAGAGGGCGGGGGCGGGCATCAGCAAATCGTGGAAAGTCCGGCAAACAATTGTAACATTACAACGGGTTGTATCACCAGGGCGGAACAGATAACCCAATCCGCCCACCCGGTGCGAGTCCCACATGGAGTCAATAAGACCGGTGCATAAACGCATTTCCTCCGGGTGTCATACAGAGCAAAACGCCTCTAATAAATGACAAAGCCTCGTGCCACACCAAAAAAAACAAACAATGGGTTGTATCGCGTTACATAACCCAGCCTTAAGCGTCACCCCGGAGAGTTACAACGAGTTGCAACAAGTTCTAACGGGCTGTAAGCTCTTGCCGGGGAAACACTTCGATCACAAGCATATATCAGCTTTCCACGATCTACTGATGCCGCCCGATATGTGCTGGTGATCGAAGTGCTCCCCCGGCAAGGACTTAGTACTTAAGGCCTGGGTAGTGGGTCGACTGAAAAACTGAATGGCGAAGTACTACAAAGTAGAAGAAGTAGAAGAAGTAGAAAAAACCCTCAATACGGGCTTGGTAATTGAAATTGGAGGGACGAACGTTCGAACTGCGAAACGACTTCGGATACTGGGCCAGGGGCCAAGTGGGATTCCTGCCGCCCCGAGAAACTCGCGCTTGACCGGTGACCCCGTTCTATCGCTTACTAACTGCATGGTCGCCCGCCATTCAATAAATTTGCGGTATTTACGCCTATTCCTGGGGCTTTCGCCCTCGACCCGTGCAGTGATCATGATGTGGATACGTACCTGTACTACTTATTCCAGCTCCCTGGCGCAGTGTAACTGTAACTTGCGAATCGGTACAGTATGGCGCACAGGACAATTGAACGGACAACGGGAGTACCACCCTCCTTTCCGAATATAAGTGCAAGAGCCACCCTCAGGCCCGTCCCACTCTTTTCACCCACCCACTCATCCAACGACTCAGTTACTCAGCCATGGCCGATTCATACACCGCTCCACCTGTCACCCGCCACAACGCTGCCCATGCACATCGCTCCTCGAATAGGTCCCAGGTTTCTTCAAGTTACAACGTCCTCCTCTACTTCGTTGCTATGTAAGTTCAGCCCCTCTGCGGGACGTGTGCCGAGGTATTCACACAGTTTTTTTTTCTAGATTCCTCCCGCCTCTGCCCGTTCTACTCAGTAAGATGACCCCCACATGTATCTTATCTCCCGCTCACACATCTCCGCCAGAACGCGGTCCCACAGTTGGTGCGTTGATCCCCGACGAATGACATCACCGGATCGATCTGAAAGGTGCTTCAATAAGATTTCTGCATCAATATCCTCCTCTGGATCTTTGGATGGATTCCGGGCGTAATTCACTCCTGGTAAGCATAAACGCCTAAGAAACGACATGCACTCATCCCGCCTCAAATCCCAAGGTACATCATCTCCAGGAGCGAACGTGTCGTGTAAATCGCGAGGGGCAAACACGATATATAAAGGACGTCCCAAAGAACATCACTACTACCTGCAGCTTCAACTACTATGTATATCCTACGTACCTAATGTAATAACGCATGACAGGAGACGAAGAGTCCCAGGGACAAGGTGAGCATGGACAGTGAACAAGACAGACAACAGAATCGAAAAAGGCAAAGCAAAGGGAAAAATATGAAAGGAGGTGCACTAGGTGATTACCTTGGGCTGCGGTAGTGGTTCTCCCTCAAGCTTTTTCTTCTCGATAATCTGAACCCATTTTCTTGGGAACCAACCTTCTCGCCCATCCCTAGTTCTGCCATTCCACCAGTCCGTCTCGACTTCCATGCGGGGATCAACCTCGGCACCTGTTGAAGGATCGAGTTTACCCATAATGGCGACGATTTCGTTCTCCTTCAACTCCAACTCGGCGGGTGAGGTAGGCTGAAAGGGATAGAGAGCGCGAGCAAACGTGAGCATGGTCGGATCAAGCGGCGGCAAGATCTGCCCCTGCTGTTGCTGCTGCTGTTGACGCTCGCTCAAGATCTTTATGAGTTTGTGCATCGCGTATGGGACGCCAAAGATGGCGAGGAGAAAGATGACCAGCGGCTTGCGGTTTGGTCTTGGTCCGGGGGGAGGTAATGGTCCCTGGACGGGTTTCCCGTTAATGAACTCTCTGAACTCGCCCTGGAGTTGATTCGAAGGTCGACCGGTTATGAGCTCCTTCATCCATCGCAACAGTCCGAAGAGACCAAGAACGCTACCAAGAGCGTTCCTTAGCTGGCCGAACTGCTCGACCACACCGACCATAGCGAAGAAGGAGGAATGCGTGGCCATGAAGGTAGACTCGAGCATTTGTGAGACACCCGTGAAAGTCTGCACGATTGAATGGAGAAGGGCGAACGTGTGTTGGGTAGTGCTCTCGAGGGATTGACCGAGAGACTGATTCGCAGGTTCGTAGGGCATGGGACCATACATTCCCATTCCCATTCCCATCCCCGGCATACCGCCATACATACTGTTCACCCCATAACCTCCGAAACCGCCGTATCCTGTCATCCCCCCGTACGCCCCATTGCCGTAGGGAGAGTAGGTGGATCCAAGCCGCGAATAGGGCGAGTTGTATGTCGAGTTGTAAGTGGAATAAGGGGATGAGTGAGGATTTGTGGCAGCCGTTGTGGTAAGAGTTGTTGGTCGTGATGGGACCGATGGAATGGTCGTCGTCGTCGTGGACGGCTGAGTGGCTGCGGGGGTTGTTGTCGTGGAGGACACCGGCAGAGTTGTCGCCGTTGACGAGGGATTGTGCTCCCAGGGCTTCGGGGGGGACGCCTGCATGTCGAAGGGTTTGGGAGGAAGAAAGGACCGGTAGACGCCGCTCCAATCGATCCCCTCGCATATGTTTTGTTACATTCATGGTAAGTACATGTATCCTGGGGGAGGAAATTACAACTAAAATGCCCGCATTATTCTAGGTAAACACTTCTTCAGTATCAGTCCTCCTGAAACCACGGACGGTGGCCGGATAGTCCGAACTGATGGCGGATGAAGCTCCTTGGTCAACGTCCATACTGGTCTCAGGGCTAACACCTGCAGTGATACGACTTTCTTTCTCTCCCCGCTCCCATTGCTCCTGGACTTTTCTGGTTGGCTCGCGATTCTTCATCAACCTCGTATACTCTCTCTGCATGATACTCTCGTCCTCGGCCTCCATTTCCGGGAGGGTCGAGAGTCCCCCGGGTGCCAAGGACGTCAACGGAGACACGTCCTCTTGTACTCCCTTGCGCGCCGCGAGCCAGCTTTGACTACTGTCGATCCCACCTCCTATAATATTCGAAGCTCTCCTCAACTTCCTCGGTGCTCGGCCCAAGTCTTCACTAGCGGGTGGGTTCCAAGTCTGAGGGGTGGTCGGGTCGCTGGTCCGTGGTGTGGGTTGGACCGAACCCTCGCGAAGGGTGGGGAAAGTCATCACTTTGACTTTGGGTCGCTTTGAAGGAGCGGCGTTTCGTTGGGACCTCTTGGTCGGGGACTGCTTGGATGGCGATTGCTTGGATGGCGACCGCTTGCTCGGAGAACGTTTGGTGGGCGACTGAGTGGCGACTTCGTTGCCGTCGTTGAGCTGAAAGCTCGGGTGTGCGCGGACGTAGCTTCGGGTGGGATACGGCGGCATTGGGATGGAAGAACTGGATGTAATGTGGTTCAAGATGCGGTTGAGTGAGTGGTGTACTCGTTGTGGATGATGAACGTTTTTAACAACCCTAGGGCCGTGCTCTCTTTGACCTATATAGCACGAGCGGGACGGCCCTTCCTTTCAAAGCCACCCTTTCCTTTGTCCCTCCCCCCGTAGACCACGTCACGTGACCTATACCGCTCTCGTGGATTGCATGGCCCTCAAATCCACGGCTCGGACAAGTCCTTGGCTCGATCCGAACGAGCGAAAGAATGGACGGAAGGGGGAGTCCATCCCACGGTATACCGCTCGCAGACGTTGAAGAATTTTTCTGGTGAAAATAATCACTCTTCGGATGACCCACAGGCTAGTACATTGGACCCCGATTACAGCAAAAGTGTGATACCTGACCCACAAATTTCGCTTCGCGAAACAGGGGATGCCATTGTCCTTCCTTACCCGGCCATGTATAGATTTGATGTGTGGTATATGATTTGGACATCTAGCCGTACGACCGTGGGTCACGAGCTTCCGGAACACTCGAGCCGTGTCAGTACAAAAACGCAAGACGTCCCTTTCCATCTTCCCTCCTTAACGTCCACCCGCAGACGTGCCTTCCCCTGTCTTCGCTCAAAGAGTGCACACAACAATCCAGCCACCTTACAGCCTCTACCTACTATGGTATCTATCAACGGGCGCGAAGTCCTACGTCTCGCGATCAATATACTCAGCACCCACTACAACCGCTGTCTCACCGGTCTCTTCCATGGGCGTCCCACCGGCCTCGGTCGTTCGAGCTCCTTCGTCCACCCGAATCCCGGGAAACCACCTGTCCCAAAATTGGCTCCCCTACCTGCGAAGAGGACCTGGACCCAGGCCACACCGAACGCACGCGTCCCCAAAGACCGAAAGCAAGGTCGTGTGAAGCGAAAGCGATACAACGACCTCGCCAAGGATAACTCCACCATCTTCATTCCCGGTGGCTTCCACAAAGAGCCCAAAGAAACCAAGCGGAAGAACTGCCGTCGGCGTAAGGACCGCCACGAAGCCGACGAGCCCATCGATTGCGATCTCGAGACCGCTGACGGGGCTCAGGCTGGGCCGGCCTTTAAAGAGCAGTGCGAACAACGTTCCAACCGCGAAGCAGTCGACGAGAACGAGGCGTTCGTCATGAAGCAACTCAACTCTCTCCTGTTTGACAAGTTCAAACGCGAGGGCGAGTTCGAAGCCAGGGAGGTCTCCGACCGGGTGAAGGGACAGGCTGCAGAGAGGAAGGCGAGGTTGAGGGAGGAAACCGAGGAGGCGGAGATATTGTGGAGGATGCGAGAGTTGGAGAGACGCGAGGAGAAGGAGCGGGCCGATAGGTGGAGGGACCTGAGGTTGGCTCAGCTCGAGAGGGAGAAGGGACTTGCTGAGAGTGAATTGGCTCGCGAAAAGGCTGAAAGGAAGCAGGCGAAGCTTCAGAAGGTGTTCAAGGAGCAACAGCATAGGCACAAAGAGGAAGAGTGTTGGGAGGGGCTGGTGGAGAGGGACACGGATAATGCCTTCCGAAGGGCTTGCAACGAGAGGGTCTACACGAAGCAAGAGAAAGAAGAGGAGAGAGTTAGACGCATTCACGCCGAGAATGTCCTTCGCCTATGGAGGGTGTTGATGAGGGAGTACTTCCCCCTGGGCCAACAGCAACAAGATCCAGGTCAACAACAGGAACAGCCGCCGCGGTCGCGACGACCTCCTTCTCCCAAGGCTCAGCTCCAGCTCTACGAGAAGAAGTGGCAGGTCCTTCGGTCGGGGCTCGGCATCGACGGCACCAAGTTTCATCTCATTTCTTTCTCCCAGATCCCCTGGCCGGTCATCAACAGGACCCCAACCGATCCTAGCCAAATCCTGCCCGAACACGTCCAGGAGTTCCTTATGCACCCTCTCCGTAACCACCCTGACAAAAAGGGGAAGAGAAAGACCAAGAGGATGATGGCGGGGGGTGAGCTCTTGAAGTGGCATCCTGATAAATTCCAGTCGATTGTTCTTTCCAAAGTTCGCGAGGAGGATAAGGAAGCCGCGTCCGAGGCCGCCGGAATGATTGCTAGGGTTCTGACCAATGCACTCGGATAAGTTCTTTTCTCCCTCTCGATTTGCGTTGGCACGTTTCTCTCACACATGTAACTCATACATTTATGAATTCCTTTCGATCTTCTTCCTCATGCCTTTTGCCTTCGTCTATATGTGAAAGCCAGTGTATTAGGTTGAACCATGATTAATCAAGCCGTCATCCCCTTCTCCACCGCCTTTTCGAGGGCTACCCGTTCCCGTCTGATCTTCCCAAGGTCCTTCAACCAAGTAACATCTCTGGCCACCTTCTCCTCCCTCGCGCGCTGCCTCCGCTTGTTCAAATGCGACCAATCCTCACCGACCCCAACCTCGACACCAAACACGGGCTTCTCCTTTTTTGGTTCAGGGGGAGGTGGAGGTCGCGCCCTCGCTCTCCATAACCAGACGTCCGTCATGGCCGGCAGCAAGTCTCCCTTGGCCTTTCGAGCGGATTTACTCATTGTGGCTAAGCGGTGTTGGATCTCCTCGTCGGAGAGGGTTCGAACGGCGTGGAATTTTTCGATTTCTCGGATGTGGTCACGCATATGTGGAAGCACGACGGTTTTGAGGTACCTAAGACAGGCGTGGACGGCCGAAACGTGAGTCTCATAAACACCCGAAACGGACAGAGCAGTGTCGGTAGGTATATATATACAAACGCACCTTACGGAACGAACGGCATTTTCGGGATGAGGAGGGCCAGGGGGTGGGGTACGCACGGCATCGCGTTTTTTCACTAATTTCGCTGGCTGCTGAGTAGAAGCACCTGCGACGACCGTTGGCGGATGAGGGTATTCTCGTCTCGCTTCGCGTTGGACGGCCTCCTTGTAAATTTCTTTCGTCGTCAACGGCGAGGAGCTATCCCTCAGAATTGCGCGAACGAGCCGCACCGCCGCTCTCTCAGGCGTTAGCTTCCAGACGTTGAGAGCCATGAGTGGAACGAGCTGGGGGGGGTGAACGGAAGTGATTGCCTTCCGGATTTGGAACCCGCGTCACGGACTCTTGCCACGACGGAACGGACTTGTGTGTATTTCATCGGTCAACAGTAAGAGATACAGAGAGAGTGTGCGATGCACTCTAGCACTAATTCTAGGGCTACAAACCGAAGCAATGCTTCGGTACTCAGGCATAATCCTGGGTCCTGTAAAAAATACAGTAAGTTAAGAATATTTTGCTTATTTTGCCCCAGTCAACAACGGATACAATCCGTGCTGTTCACCGAGACCGTAGGTGAAGGTCATTCGTTCAATGATAGAGGGGCCGTCATCGGGATCTAGCTCAAGCTGCGGCTCTGCTATCAGAACGGTCCATCAACCAACGAGAGCCACATACCAGGGATATAATGTCCTCAAGAAGGTGCGCTTGACCCACTGCCATGCCAAACCCCATAGGGTGGTTAGCGTTTACAATATGAACGTGAAAACGATCTAGGCACTCCAAGGTCAGTGGTTAGTAGCTGCGGAGGGTAGGGAGACGTACAGTATGACGGCTGATAATGAACATACATCCTCAAAGACACATCCTTCCCATTATTCTCCCAACGGGCTTTGACGATCCTCGTCGCTTCGTCTTTGATGTTCTTGAGAACTGATACGTGCACTTTCCTGAGGTCACGGAGACTCATTATCCCGTTGGAAGTGCAGAGAGCCAGGAGATATAGATCGGACACGGTCTCGAGGTTCCACTTCATATCTGGGATGATCATGTATCCGAACGAGCCAGAGTCGTCGCGATGAAGGACTTTATCTACCTCCTTCTTCCCCGCGATGATCTCGTCGACCCATTTGGTTCGGGAAGGAGGGAAGGCGGCGATGAAAGGTTTCACTACGCGTTCGTAGAGCTCGGGCGTCTCTTGGACGAGAACGAGATCCTGCTTGGAATACTGCAGATCATCAATGGCATCAGTCAACAAAATGCGCCGCCAGACGCCAGAGCACAGACCTTGCGAATGTGAACTTCAGTCGCAGGGAAGATGACGTTTATCTTGACGTCTCGGATGGACTTGAGACGGCCAAAGTACCAAGAGTACTAACCACAGGCGTCATCAGAAGGTGCTCTAAGATCTGGGAGGATCGGTGACAAACAATGTCGTTGTGTTCAATCTTTTCCACATCGTGGATGATCTGAGCGAATTCTGTCGCGGATGATTCAGGCAGAGCTGTTTTCTCTATCCGAACGATCGCTGGCTCGTGGACACCCTCCGGGTTCGGGAGGGTTCCCAAGAACGAAATCGCGTGTGATACAGGATCTAGAGAGAAGGCCTCAGAACCAGTGGGATCGTAATCCACCCTACGTACCCTGGTTCAAAACACGCTCAAATTTGAAGGCTTTCCAGTTCATGGTAGGGGTCAAAGTGCGTGCTCCATTGATCTTTCGTCACATGACCAAAACGCGTGCTGTTTGTGCATGTTTGTTCGGTGGGTTTGGTCGGGCCAGTTGTTGGTTAGGAGCGTGAGATGGAAAGTAACTGTGCGCTAACGGGTCCTCTCAACCTTGAGGCCGGTGTCACCCGGAATGGCTGCACGCAAGACACGAAGCACGCGAATACAGAAGGGGACAGGCGCCGGTTCTGGGCTTTTGAGCCCTCCTTCCAGCAATGGGGACAAGGCTGGTGATCGTGACACCGCTGGGCCAAGGAGTCCGAGGATGATCAGCCCACCCCCAGACCACAGATCTGAGGTGAGGCGTCTCTTGTTCACCCTGACGTGGTGTCTTATCTCCGTATTTCTTTTTGCGCTTCTAGCCATCTGGTATGCTCGTGCTCGCAGGGTGTCTTTTGCCGTGTATTAACTACGAGAAATCCAACAGTCTTCGTTGAACTACCACCTCCAAAGTCAGCCTCGAAGCGAAAAAGGCTAGCCTCTGCATCCTCGCTGTTGAACCTAACTGGAGATCCTACCGCCACCACAGCTGAACCATCTACCCCAAATCCCAAATCACGCAAGCAGTCGCGGCGAAGTAAACCCCCACTTTCGTCCGGTGAAGACTCGGACTCCCCCATTCACGACTCTCCGACAAAAACTGCGACCACAAAGTCTCCTCACGCCTCAAATTCACAAGCTGATTACATCCCACCTAGCCCTTCACACGCGCGACACGTCCTTGCAGCCAGAAATCGACGATCCACTCCTATACCTCCATACGAACCCCCGACCGATCGCTTCACCCCACCCCGCGAAATCATCGTTCAACCCTCCAGTGCGCAGAAAAAGAAACCGCGACAAACGAAGAAGAAAACTGGGAAACAACTCAAGTTACAGATCAAAGAGGAACCCCCTGAAATCGACCTCAATGCACCGATCCCCCCTCCTTCACCCACCGATGACCCTCTTTTGCTTCGCGGACCCCCCAGGAGCAGCAGGGCGAGATCATTACCGAAGCAATCGAGAGGAACGTCCCCCATCCATCCACCTGAACCCCGCGAGAAGACCCCACCTCCTCCTAATGAACCTTCAACCCTCCCCGCTTCTAGTCCATGGAGTGAAGTCGACGTAAATAACCTCGACTTCCCTCCCATGTCATTTACTTCGGACTCGATGACGCCCGATGCCCCCGAAGAGCATCCAGAAGAGCCAGTCTGGCAGGAAGGGCCCTCGGGGTGGACCGAATCGTCCGATAACGAAGAGCCGACGTTCGATGAAGAGGGAGAGTACACCGGAAAGTTCACCTCCTATGCGGTTCCCACCAAGCCTGACCCACCAACGACAGTCCAGAGAGAACGTCAAGAAGCTTGGGGTCGTCCCATCAGTCCGTTCCCTTATCCTACGAATCGTAAATCTCGGTGGTCCTCACCACTTACACCCGCAGAAACCCAAGAAGATTCGCAGACGGAGACA
>Ga0307517_10001500_pt1 | contig 38956 bp, 41 predicted proteins | sample 23_EM_MG_FD_194515 | JGI IMG/M metagenome (GOLD analysis project Ga0307517, IMG submission 194515) | Populus trichocarpa ectomycorrhiza microbial communities from riparian zone in the Pacific Northwest, United States - 23_EM | ecosystem: Host-associated > Plants > Roots > Unclassified | place...
ATTTGACTACTCTTTACTTTACCTTTACCAAATTATTACCTACGAGCCTTCCTGACTATTATCCGTTGTCTCGAATATCCTTGGCCTAGTTAGCTCGGAATCCTACCGTGTTAGCTACCCCGTAACAAGGACATCCTCCTTCCATGTAAGAGCTTCCAGGTGTACGTAAAGATTACCGACCATTCAGATTAACAAAATTACCTGCCACATGGATCTTAGCTCCCGGTACCACTTTAGCTGTGTTCAATGAGAAGTGGTTGAGGGTTTCTCGGGGACAGGTATTGTATTCTGGATGGTATCCTTTGGGTCAGTTATCTCTTCCCCTTAAATAAGCAGATATGGAGGCTCCAATAGTCCTGCAATAGAGTCAGGGTGTCCGGTACTATGAACTATTCCCACCTTAGTGTAAGGCGGCCTAGTACAGATAATATGAGCATTACCACAAAGAGACAGCCAAGGACAAGATAAAGTAGTGGCGGGGGGGGAAACTTCATTCTCGTAAGACACTTGACATTTCTGATAGAAGCAAGAGACATTGCCTATTGGATAAGATAACTTCTGTAATTTTCACCACCTAGTGTCTGGGAGTGAGACAGACTATTCCCTTGTTCAACTTATTATAACTTGTGGTCATGAGCCCAAAACCCTAGATAACTTGGAAAAAACTCAAATACCCTGGGAAATACCCTTTCGTTAATGACTTGTTATTGACAATCACCGGATCGGTTTGTATAGTACACATTCCCAGTATAGCTGTGGGAAGTTGGGGGACTATCTGTAGCTTTATGAGCTCTCTGAACCTGGACCACCTAGAAGAATTAAATAAATTTTCAATAATTTATTTTTAAAAATCAACTATTTTCAAATATATTTAAAAATTTCCCCTATTCTTAAATATATTTAAAAAATTTCCATTATTCTCAAATATATTTTAAAAAAGATTTCTCATAAAACTTTCTAGCATATTTTAAAAAAGATTTCTCATAAAATTTTCTAGTATATTTAAAAAAAGATTTCTCATAAAATTTTCTAGTACATTTAAAAAAAGATTTCTCATAAAATTTTCTAGTACATTTTAAAAAAGATTTCTCATAAAATTTTCTAGTACATTTAAAAAAAGATTTCTCATAAAATTTTCTAGTACATTTAAAAAAAGATTTCTCGTAAAATTTTCTAGTACATTTAAAAAAAGATTTCTCATAAAATTTTCTAGTATATTTGAAAAAAGATTTCTCATAAAATTTTCTAGTATCATATATTTGAAAAAAGATTTCTCATAAAATTTTCTAGTATATTTGAAAAAAGATTTCCCATGGAATTTTCTAGTATATTTAAAAAAATATTTCCCTATAAAAGTTTCCCTATTAAATTTTCAAGTATACCAGTATCTTAAAAACAATTCCCTATAAAATTTTCAAATATATTCCACTATTCCCAGATATGTTTAAAAATTTCAAGTATTTTCAAATGTTTAAAAAAATTCTACAACTCTCAAATATATTTAAAAAATTTCAACTATTTTCTTGAAATATCTAAATGATATCCTCAAAAGCCCATAGCTATCTCCTGATGTTTCCGGAACTGCAATTTCTAAAGACCTCCTTCCTTCACGCTCCCCATCTCAGCCAAGAACCATGGAGTGCCTCCCCAGCGCTTGGCCGCCCCACAGGATCTGGCGACAGTAGCCCGCCGACAAATTCAAACGCACCCTCCTCCCCCACAGCCTCACTCAAAGGCTCAAGCATAGACTTAGCTTTCCCATAGCAGAAATGCCAAACGAAGAATTCCTTCTGGAAGAGTGTACTCCCGGTTAGGACCTCGAACATCACGCATCCCAGGGACCAGATATCCACCGCGCAAGTATACTCTGATGTCTCCAGCGAAGAATCTAACACTCCCAGGATTTCCGGCGAGGAGTACGAGCGTGTGAAGATCTGCGTTCGGAGCATGGTGTGTTCATTGATACACTTTGACATGCCAAAGTCACCGAGCTTTACGTGGAGAGGGGAGAGAGAGACTACGAATATGTTCTGTTCGCCCCCAGCTCAGTCAGATTTTCTCATTCCGCGCTTGTATCATGGGCTGGGTGAACGAATAAGTACCTCGGGCTTTATATCCCGATGAGCAATCCCATTCATATGCATGAAATTTAAACCCTCTAGAAGCTGTCTAGCAAGTAGCTTTGCCGTGGGTACCGGCATCCTTTCACTGAGATGCCGTCGCAGGTCACCTTTCTCAAAGTACTCCATAGCGATATGTAACTTTTGGCCATTCTCGAACCAGCCCAGGAACTGCACAAACAATGACACGCGGTGCTATCCCGTCATCAGATTCAGAAACCCTTTATCCCATAGAATAAAAAACAAACAAACCTTTGTTAAGAAACTCATGATAGCCAACTCCCTGGTAAAATCAAACTTAGGTGAGAACATTGCCTTGTCAATAACTTTGACCGCCCTAACAGAATCCTCTGGGCCGTGCTCCAAGTGCACTACACTGAAGCCTCCTCTCCCGATTGCTCGTGCATGTCTCCATTCTTCTTTGTAGACGGAAGGTGAGTAGGTTGTGTGGCTAACGCTAGCTTCCCCGAAGTATGTTTCCAGTCGGCACTGTTCAACTGGGTCCACTTGTAGAGGCTCTCGAGCCATGTTTTGTAGGGTGCTGGGGGGCATTTCTGAAAGGGTTGAAGGGTGGGTGTGGTGAGATTAAGGGAGCTCATAGGAAGTAAAGAAACGAATATAAATAAAATACTAGTAGAATTTCACAATCAAAGAGGAGAGGGGAAGTTGCTCTTGGTCATTAAGAACAAATAGTGTCGAGGATTATTTACCAGTAGAGGGGCTCTCGGTGTCCCAAGACAGACAGCATACTTATTGTAGATTCAATCAAAACCATTGGAGCAACCACCACAGACCCTAATCATTGACGGTCACTCGTTCTCAAATTTGATCTACGGCCACGGGTGATACATGAATGCCAAGCATCTGCCGTTTGGCTGGGGGGGGCCCCAGGGACCTATCATACTGAGTTGGCCACAATGGCACACTGGCACCCATATTTTTACCCCTCCCGTCGACGACTCAAACTACCCATCCTAGTCTGGGACATACAGTACTGACGCAAGCGGCAGAAAAAATTCTCAGATCCCTCCCTACATCCGATCGGTTTCCTCCGCTATCATGGCGTGCCCCCAGCTTCCGTGACATATGTACTTAATAATGCGCGGGACAGCAATTGTAATATTGACATTGAGCCTCACAGTGCCTTTATTTTTTGCTTTTTCTTTTTTTCTTTTTTCTAAAAAAAACCATAGTATAAACCCATCGCTAGCAATACGATTCGATTAGTTCTATATTGTAGAAACCTATTCTATACCTGCCAATCTCAGGCTCTCTCTGGGCGAAAGGTTTCGTTCCTTGCTGGTATAGAAAAACACTGCCGGTATTTCATGGGGAGGGCCTGCGGCTGGCTTGTGTAGAATACGGGTAGGTTTTCTTCAACCAGGCACGACGAAAAAGACTCACAAAGCAGACGAGGGAAAGACTATAGATAGGAAACTAGTACGAGGCGAATAGCAAGAGCTACCCCCCGTTACCCTATTTTGACTTTTTGCGTGCTAAATGCTGGCGCTATACTTCTATCATATTCGCCGCCAGCCAGGATTCGTCCTGCACCGATTGGAGAGTACTCGTACAGCACAAACCAGCTGTAGCTGTGAGAAGCAAGCGAAGTCCCTGTAGACCAGCAGAAACGCCAGAGGCGTGAATGGTCCCCCCGTTCGATCCCCGGTTTACATCGGCCAGGCACACGACTCTTGTTTAGGCTAGCTCCCCGAAAAACTACCGGTATCGGTGCCTGGGTGGACTACGGGAGAGGTCCGAGCTCCAAGCCGAGAGCAGACCAGCAGTATCTTCTCCTCAGCTCACCTTTTAGTTTAAAACAGAGACAGCGGTTGAATGGAGTATGGAATACAGTCTCTAAGAAAAAGTGTTGGTGAAACAGCCTTTCTGCACTAAAGTTTACTATGTTTGTCTGACCCACACTTGGAATCGCTTCCGGGCTTTTGCAATAGCTCAGTGCCAGTGCTTCTCACAACCGACACTTTCCTTGGCCAGCCCAACCCATCCCAGTCCAGGTTTGCACGATCAAGTATAATAAAAAAGCGCATCAGCGAAAAGGGTTGGTGGGATGGGCTCCCCACACTAAAAACATCAATTTTTATTTGTAGTTTATGGTTCACCAAGAACCTTCCAACCTAACTTTTTGTATATAGTTACAATACGTTTCCCCTGCTTCTACGCGGACTCTCAATAAATTTGGAGGAAAATTGGAAGTGGTGTTTACTCTAAAAAATGTCATTTTACATAGTGTACAAATTTTGTATTGCCACAGGCATGGTCACCTTTGAAGACTGGTGATGTGGCCTAGCTCCATAGGGTAAATTGACTTGATAAGTAGTGTTAGGTAAAAGAAAATAGTTAAGTTGTGAGCATTATTTGAAGCCCCAGCCAACCCAACCCAACTCGCAGGGTCGCCCACATTGGTATTTCGATACACTATCCGCACTACTGGTAGGGGAGTACCGTAGCAAAAGACCTCCCACCGTGGTATCAAACATTCAGTGTGGGAGGTCTTTTGCTACTCCCCTACTTGTAATGCGGATAGTGTGTCAATGTACCAGTATGGGAGGGGTTTCGCTACCCCCCTATCGGTAGTGCGGATGGTGTGTCTCGAGACCTCCCACATTGGTCTTTGGCAGCCATCCCCACCACCGGTAGGGGTAACGGAAGATCTCCCACACCGATACTACACTGCGCTTTTCTATCACTGCTTGATTTGAAAAGAAAGGAAAGGAGGAAGAAGAAAAGAAAAAAAGAAAAAACAATGTATAATTACTCGAGTATCGTCGAGTCGATAGTTTCTCTTTCCTCCTTATCGTACTCAAGTACACTCTATCCTCTCGGGCAATTTTTTCACCCTCCTTCATGGGAAGTCGTTGGGCAGGGAGGAGAGGGAGGGAAGGGGGGTGTGGTTGGCTGCTAGGCAATCTGTTAAGAAAATTGTTACAGGTATTAAGTTGCTTTCCTGTATTTCGCGCCCTAGGGATTAATGGGAGCGATGAGTGGTGGATACTGCTAGTAGATTTCTTGCTGGTTGCTATATGAGTACAGTACTGGTACATCGATCATAAATGAGTACTCGGCCACACTCTGGGAGCGGCTTCTTCGAACGGGGTCAACAACCGTGATTGATTTTTTCCCAGAAGTGCGCGTCACAAACTTGCATGATCTTCGCACATACATAGAGGGGTTTTTCGAGTCTCTGGTATGCCTTTTTATCACCACCCCCGCCAACCAAAAACCGCCCCCATCTAAGCACCCGAGTTATCAGCATTCGGGGAAAACGCTCCCGAGGACAATGCCTATTTCAGAAAATCCCTTTAAAAGGTCCCCCACGGCTTCCATCTTATTCTCATTCCGTTAATAGGTTCAAGATAAATACCCGGAAACATGCAGCCCCTGGCTATTCAGCAATGAGGTGCAGCACCTCCAATTCCAACTCCAGCCGCAACCATGACAGCCACCCCTGATGAGACCTTGGATGAGAACAAAAAGAATAGGCCGGTTCTACATTGATACTCAAACAATTTTACCAACAGAAATGATGTTGCACCCCCCAAGAAGAGCCCATCCCTAATTCAGAGAACTTAGGCCAAGTTGGCTGCAGATGGAGGTTTTCGTTTTCCAGAGCCAGAGATATGGGATTTAGTTTCCCCACGATATGCAATCGGCATAGAGTACGGTACACATTTAGACCGGAAAATAACTTACACAGCCTCCAACGGGGGCATAACGAATACCCGTGGGCGACGAATAGAGGTAGTTGGCAAGAAAAAATGTGAATTCGCCGAAATAGGGAAACAAATGATAGCTATTGCTATCCCTGCCCGTTACTCACCGGTCATCATCTTGCCCCCGTTGACGACTGCACGGTACGGTGCTCGAACACGATGTTTCCCTGCATAGGAGGATCCGGCGCGGCTAGCACTAGCTTACAAAATGCTTTGCACTACGGTTTAAAGATACAACCCATGAAAGACAGGCCAATAAATGGTGAATGCTCGCTACGCTAGGGGCTTGCATCGTAGGGAACACTGTGCGGTACACTGCCCCTTCTTCTCGGCCAAGATTTCCCCATTTTTAGCAGTGAGGGAAGAAGTATAGTGTGTTAGTATCGCATGGCTCGTGGGGGACTAATTATCAACTATCTAGGGGATTATGAGTAGATGCACCCTAGCCTTCTGATTGCAAGATTTCATAATCACCAGTCCTTTGTACCTACTATTATACCTCAATCCTCCTGAAGGTCTCTAGGGCTGTTCCTTTCTTATCCTATAGGCAGACTGACAGCTGATCATCATCCTAACACAGACATGAAGGGCGACAATAGCTGCTTTAGTCGCTCTTTGGATGAGGCATTGTGGACCGAATTTAATGAGATTGAGCTTTCTTGCCACACATTTATGCAGCCTTGATCTCCCTAATACTAGTTCCACATTAGGCAAGTACTACTGATACACTACACTTCTCCAACAGAAAATAACTAGCCGACACTCACTATTACAAATAGTGTAGGAAAATCTTGGCTAAGAAGCACGAGTTGTAGGAAAATATTAGGGCGGGTCGATATCTCAGCACATCACGCGAGAAGTACGGGCCCAGTCTAGATTTGTAGCAATGAGCATTATTACTCGAACCTAATAATTTAAGAATTAAGTCTATAGCCGACACAGCTCTCCAATTATTCCCAGAGCACCAGCAACGCATCCCCTAGTCACCAAAATCAAACCCAGAAATCCTAGCATCACTTTACCCAGACCTTCCTCCAGCATACGTCCAGACCCCACTCCTTCCAACCCCCCTCAAAGCCGCCATCAAGAAGTAGAAAACCAACGCATCCAGAGTCGATAGGTCAGCAAATCTCGAATCGCCCCCCTTGCCCCCCGCCGCCAGCGGCTTCTGTTGAGGAAGTAGTGGCCTGAAGGTTAACCGGAACGCCTCGTGTATTAACCAAAGTCCCAAGGCAGATGCGAAGAGAGAATCAACCGGGTCGCCGGCGGCTCTCCCGGGCTTGCCTTGATTATATTTCGGTCGGACGGATAGTATAGATGCCAGTGCGATAAGTCCTTTGAGGCAGAAAACGAGGAGACGTTTGGAGCTTTGGGTTAGTGGTGGCGGCGGCGGCGGCGGTGGGTGTTTGATTAGTTCTCCGTTAAAGTTACGCCCATGGGCATGCATTGCGTAGTGGAACTCATGCACCCCTACTGCATCATCGTCGGCGCTGTGTATGGCGGATCCTTGTCCACCACCGCCGTTGTTACTGGATCCCAGGTATCCAATTAAGGGGATTTCCGGAGTTTCAATGGAACTGAGTGCACCCAGGAGGAGGCCAGGAGAAATTGGGGGCAGCAACTCTCTAATAAGGGTTTGTGACTCCACCGCATAAGGAACTGTTCTCCCTTCTTCCCTCGCTTTCCTGATCCCAGACACTTTCAACCGGGAATCACGGAGGATCTTGCACATCATACATCCCAGCGCCCACACATCCACCGTGCAAGAGCGGTCTGACGTCTCCAGCGAGGATTCAGGCGTTTCTAGGATTGGGGGTAGCAACTCTGAAGTGCGGGTTTGTGGCTCCGCCGCTGCATAAGCGTGCGTGCCGCCCGCTTCCCTTGCTTTCGTTATCTCGGGCACTTTCAACCAAGGATCACTGAGTGCCTTCGCAGCACTCGGCCGATCTCCGGGATCTGGCGACAATAGGCCGCGCACAAACTCAAATCCACCCTCCTCCCTCACAGCCTCCCTCAAAGGCTCAAGCATGGCCCCAGCTTTTCCATAACAGAAATGCCAAACGGATAAGTCCTTCTGGAAGAGTGCACTCCCGGTCAGGACCTCGAACATCACGCATCCCAGAGACCAGATGTCCACTGCGTGAGTGTACTCTGACGTCTCCAGCGAGGATTCCAGCGCTCCCAGGATTTCCGGCGCCGCGTATGAACGTGTGAAGACCTGAGTACAGAGCATAGTGTGTTCATTGATACACTTTGATATGCCGAAGTCGCCGAGCTTTACACGAAGAGGGGAGAGGGAGACTACAAATATGTTCTATCCTCCCCCGGCTTACTTAGCTTGTCATTTCTGTGTTTTTATGATAGGGTAGGTGAATAAGTACCTCGGGTTTTATATCCCGATGAGCAATCCCATTCATATGCATGACATTTAAACCCTCTAGAAGCTGCCTGGCTAGTAGCTTTGCCGTGGGCACCGGCATCTGTTCACCGAGATGCTGTCGTAGGTCCCCTTTCTCAAAGTACTCCATAGCGATATACAACTTTTCGCTGTTCTCGAACCAGCCCAAGAACTGCACGAATAACGACACACGATGCTATTATGTATCAGATCCAGAAACACTTCATCTAGCAGGACAACAAACAAGCAAGCAAAAAAAATAAACAGACCTTTGTCAAGAAACTCATGATGGACAACTCCCTACTAAGGTCAATCCCAGCCGAGAACGTCTTGTCAATGACTTTCACAGCTCGAACACAACCCTTTGGGCCCTGTTCTAAGTGGACTGTACCGAAGCCTCCTCCGCCAATTTCTTCCACGTGTCTCCATTCTTCTATGTGGGTGAAGGGTGAGTAGATAGTGTGGCTAACACTGGCTTCCCCGAAGAATGTTTCGAGTCTGTAGTGCTCGGCTAGGTCCTCTCGTGGAGCTTCTTGAGCCATGTTTTGTAGGACTTTGGAGGGTGTTTTGGGGAGGTTTGGGGATTGGCGAGGTAAGTCCAAGGGAATGTGTAGGAATTAGGGAAGCGAATATAAATACAATACCGGCTGACAGTGTTTCACCAGAAAAAGGGGGCTGGGTAGTACAGTAGGTTAGATAGCTTAGACTCGACTGCGCCTCAGCAGCTGTCGTGCTTGGACAGAAGTGAGGTATCACAAATTTACTGTAAAAAATAAAATGTTTGAGAATCCTGAAAAAACGAGGGAGTACCGGTCGCCCTCCTACTTTTGTGTACTTTTCCCCCCATTTGTCCTGACTGAGAGCTGAAAGAGAGCACCTTTTCGCTATGTTTTCCTAGATGTCCTTGGGCGATCTCAATCATTCCAACCTTCACAGTACAGTACTAGTACAGTACAGTGTAACCACAGACTCAACTCAACTCGAGTCTGGACTACCTCCGAACAATGCGGGCCTACATAAACTAACAAGTTGCATCCTTTGAAGCCTACTTAAGCCTGGTACGGTATTGCGCTAGTAGCACTCACAGATATCGGTAGTGTGGGGTTTCTTTTTTTCCTATTTTTTTTGTACCTGGTTTCGGTGCTTGTGTATTAAATAAGCGTTGAGGTAAGACGGCTTAAAGAGGAGCCTTGCACAACTAGTGGGAACCCCCCCCATTTTACCCCCAAAGTATCCCACTCTACAAACTCAATGAATATGTTTTATGGAGCAATCTATCGGAGCAATTCCTGCAATTAGTAGAAGCTTTCCATAATAGTTGATTGTATAGCCCTTTTGTGCTCTTAAGCTAGCTGCTTTAGTCAAAAGTTACTACATAATCTAATGTATCACAGCTAACATTATAATATTATCAGGAAAGTATCTTTTTGCATAGAGCGCTCCCAAGTATCGTTACGCAGAATTGGTCCCATCTACTCAACGACCAAACATCCCCCAACCATCCTTGACAACATTTTCTTCAATGGAGAAAAAGTTGTTAGAAGAATAATTCTCGTGGCTTTCTTGCTCTGATTTAATTACCAATATGTTTTTGTTTGTATCAATAGTCGTTCACGAAGATGGTAATTATCGAGAATTGGGGGGTGTCAAGACTTTCCACTGAGCTACGAGTAGTTGTCTAGTGCAGTCCGCCATCCAAGCTCTCCACTTCTTATTATGAGATCGGAGCATAATTGTGCTGGGACGACCTACAAGATGATGCATAAACCTGAATTGAGATGCGGGATGCTAGTGTTTGTATAGGGGTCTCGGGGATCTAGGTGTGGTATATCCACACTGTTCAGTCATGTGAGATGTAACTTACAGTGCAACTATTCTGAACGGTATCATACTAAGTCACAGTGGAAATTGTATTACTTTTTGGGCTTCAATTCTGAAGTGAAGGAGTCGAGGATTTGGCGAACAAGCCCTCCACCGATCACCACGCTGCCCAGAGTTAACGGGCAGCCAGACCAGCCCTCAGATAGCCTATCCATATACTATCGGCCAGCCTGGCTGTCTCAGAAGTTTTTTAGTATATGGTAGGTAACTAATCAATATTTTCAATAGCTAGCAAATATTTGAAGATGCGCATCGGCATATCAAGATGCCCGCAGATATCTGAAAGTGCTGGTAAATGTCTTTGGATATCTGCAAATGTCTTGAGAATCCCACAGGTATCTACGGATCTCTACCGAGATGCAATACCTGAGGATATCTATCCTTGGTCCAGGCCTAAGACACCCTAATAGAAATCAAAAAAATTCTGATAGGTTTAAAGTATTGTGGGTAGTGTGCATGCTCTGCAATTTCGTGTCACTTGATGTATTCCTAAAATATAGATACATTACTCCCACCTTCATAGTTCCCATGTGATTATCCACCACTTTAGTATTATTACAGACCCCAAATACCTAAAGAGGCAATCTCATTATCGAACAGCAAGCATACCCCTCCTTCTTTCACTTCCCTAATCCCAACCAAGGATCACAGAGTGCCTCCGCAGCACTCGGCCGTCCCACAGGATCTGGCGACAATAACCTACCGACAAATTCAAACCTACCCTCCTCCTTCACCGTTTTCCTCAAAGGCTCAAGCATAGGCCCAGCTTTCCCGTTACAGAAATGCCAAATGAAGAATTCCTTCTGGAAGAGTAGGCTTCCGGTCAGGACCTCGAACATCACGCATCCCAGCGACCAGATACCCACCCCGCAAGTGTACTCTGACGTTTCCAGCGAGGAATACAAGACACCCAGTATTTCCGGCGCCGCGTATGAGCGTGTGAAGATCTGCGTGCAGAGCATGGTGTATTCGCTGATACACTTTGATACGCCAAAGTCGCCGAGCCTTACATGGAGGGGGGAGAGGGAGACTACGAATATGTTCTATCCTCCCCAGGCTTACTTAGCTTGTCATTTCTGTGCTTTTATGATAGGCTGGGTGAATAAGTACCTCGGGTTTTATATCCCGATGAGCAATCCCATTCATATGCATGAAACTTAAACCCTCTAGAAGCCGTTTTGCTAGTGGTTTTCCCATGGACGCCGGCATTTGTTCACCGAGATGCCGTCGTAGGTCCCCTTTCTCAAAGTACTCCATAGCGACATACAACTTTTCGCTGCTCTCGAATCAGCCCAAGAACCGCACGAATAACGACACACGATGCTATTATGTATCAGATCCAGAAACTCTTGAACTGGTAGAACAACAAGCAACCAACCAAAAATAAATACACAGACCTTTGTCAAGAATCTCATGATAGACAACTCCTTCGTAAGGTCCAACGCTGGAGAGAACGTTCTCTTGTCAATAACTTTCACAGCCCTAACAGAATCCTTTGGGCCGTGCTCCAAGTGCACTACACTGAAGCCTCCTCTCCCAATTGCTCGCACACGTCTCCATTCTTCTTTGTGGATGAAAGGTGAGTAGATTGTGTGGCTAACGCTGGCTTCCCCGAAGTATGTATCCAGTCGGTAGTGCTCGACTAGGTCCACTTGTAAAGACTCTTGAGTCATGTTTTGTAGTGCGCTGGAGGGCGTTTCTGAAAGGGTTGGGGGGTGGTTGCTGTGAGACCAAGAGAACTTGTAGGAAGTAAAGAAACGAAGATGGATGCAATACAGGTAGGATTTCACGACGGGAAAGGGGAGGGAAGTTGCTCTTGGTCGGTAAGAACAAACAGTATGGAAGATTTCCCACAAGTAGAGGGGCTCTCAGTGACTTATTAGGGTCAGGTATTATACTCGAATCCAATTAATGCCCTTATTCGGAGTTGCCCTCAGCATACTGTGTCACTCGATAAAGTATTCCGGCGTGGAGGAATTTGCTCCTCATCACATACAAGTGCCATACTGGCAAAAAGTGCCTAGTACCTCGCTGTTAGGCGGGTAAGCTGCATCCAGCCACTGCCACTGTGAGGAACCATTTTGATTGGGTACCGTTGGACCGCGTTTTTTTACCCCCCCCTCCCACCTGGCGAATCACCCACCCAAACGCCCGGAGGGGCATACGCCGCAAGAAGAAGAAAATATTACCGGACGCCTCCCTCCCTAGTTTGATTGGCTTCTAGCTTGACCTTCCGTCCCCAGCTTCCATGTTTCACGCACTTAGGAATGGACAGTACGAGTACTTGCATAGTACTACAAGCAAAACTGAGATTGACCGCCGCCGCGTCATTTTTCTTTTGCTTCTCTCAGGTTACACACGCATTGCTAGGAATACGATTCCATCAATTCTATTGTATGAACTCATTCTATCGGCTGATCTCAGGCCCTCTGGGAGCGAAAGGTCTCGCTTCTCGCCGGTATAAAAAAACACTGCGGGTATTCTATCGGGTATTCTATCGGGAGGAGCCTGGATTTAGGGTTTCTTCAACTAGGGCGCGCCCAAAGACACAAAATAGACCAAAAAAGCACAAAAAACTGGCAGGAGGCGAGTAGCAACAGGTCCTTTTTGTTACCTTATTTTGAATTTCTTCTTGCCAAATACTGGTACAAGTACTGTCGGGCTATGAAGCTGGTTTCCTATTGCTTTTACATTTTAGTTATATCTTATTCTACGGCAATGGGCTGTAGCACGGGAATAGTTTAGTTAACACTAAAGAGCGGGCAGTTGTATATAGAGGCGGACATGTGGGGCAATTGGGTTGGGTGAAGGGAGTTGCCCGGCCGGGGCAGGAAGAGCGGGTAGTTTAAAGGGCGATAAGCCATCTGATGGTTCCTGTAGCTAGACGACCATCCGTACAACATCGCGAGTGAAGCGATTGAAAGCGAGGGTGACAAGCTTTTCTTTGTCCTGTTTCTTTTCTTTTCTTTCTTTTAGTGAGCGAACTGCATTGACCTGGATCGTGAACCTTACTTTGTTGTTTGCCTTTGGCTTCCAGCTCGCTACGGACCTTTCTACAGAAAACCACTTCCGGAGCTCAAGGCTTCTCGATAGGGTCACCGGCCGGGAATTGTGCTTTCAGTACCCCTATTCGTCACCCGCCAGGATTCGTCCTGTCTCTGTTGAAGAGTGTAGCGAAGAGTGCAGCGCAAACCAACTACTCGAGTATAGCGGTGAGAAGAAGCAGGTCCCTGCAGACTAGCAGGAGAATACCGGTACAGTACAAAAAATCTCAATCAATGCAGCACAATGCCCCTCTGGAAAAAAGGCTATTGGCATCGACGTGCGAGCGGCGCCCCCTGTTCATCAACCTCCCTCATCAGCTAATCACCCTTGCACAAAGCCCCTCCAGAAAAAAAGGTTATTGGCATTGACGTGCGAGCGGTCTCCCTTGTTTAACCCGAGGTTTGCATCAGCCAGGCACAAGGCTCGCGCGCAGCTTACGGTAGCTCCCCGAAAAGTCATCGGCGCCCGAGGATACCAGAGGTCCGAACTGCAAGTTGAAAGATAAGTTATCTTCTCCCACCTTTTGCTTTAAAATGGAGATAATGGTTGAATGAAACATGACATACATCTTGTTTGTACAGGTCCAGCACTCCACACTCGCCCGTAAATAGGTAGCCCTTGTCTTATACCTGTCAGCCCTTTCTCTGCTAGCAAAGTCCTCCGCATTCCATACTTTCGTGATGCATAGGTACCCCGGGCTCCTCCCCCTAGGTTAATTAAATATGCATTTTTCTTGCTGTACCGATGTTCCTATTCACCATGCTCCCCCAAACACAGCGGTATGCGGATGGGAAAGGATAACCGAGATATATGTTCTTCCCTTTCCCAAGACTATGTTTCTTCCTGGTGCCGATATCTATCTTTCAGCCTACGCTGCCTTCACTCCCCCTTCATTCGCCAGAGGAAGGATATTGGTGAAATGGTTTTAAAGCCTAAGCACATTTTACAGTTAGTAGATAGCACAAGATATAAATTTCAGCTTCTCTCAGTCTCCCCTCTAGAAGGTATTATGTACATGCTAGTAGAAACAAGCTACCTAGGAGAGCTAGACCCAAATTAAAGATTTCTTGAGCGAAAAAGCGTCCTAAGCTCGCCCTAGATACGGTGTCAATCTATTTTAGAATTTCAGAAGTGCTTGGTGATCAGTGATCGACAGCCGTCCTCGGGGGTCGGGTGTTATATTCTTGGTGGCGCCCCCGGACCAATTATATTCCGCCTTTAAATAAAAAAAGATGGAGGCACTAATAGTCCTGCAGCAGTGTCGAGATGCTCAGTGCCGATGCTATACAGGTTTATAGTATATGGTTGTCTGGCGCTCCACTCGGGAGTCTGCTCGGGGGGGCATTGAAAACAGGAAAACAGGAAAACATAACCCTTACCCCTATATTGAATTGTTTTCCGTTTTCCAATGACCCCCCACCTTCCGAGTCCCATACCGAGTGAAAATATACTCATTATTCTAAAGACATAGTGAGGGACTACTGCAAAAACTAGAATAATTGAGAACGACGCTAGGACAACCAAAATTTCCCCATTTGGATTAAGTAAAGAAGACAGGGAAAAGAATTCTCATTCAGCCTTGGTTTGAGACAAATATTATATGAAGAAATTCTAAAAGACCTTACTAGAAGGGGCAACTCCAGCTTCCTAGCGAGGTTCTCAGGTATAGCAGACCAAGAAATGATAACTCAAAAGGAAAAACTATGAGCAGCGAGAAACCCCCCCTCAGCACTTCCCAACAAAACCACATGAGATCTTGCCCTTCAGATAAGATAATTTCCGTAATTTTCTCTGCCTAGTGTCTAGCAGCAACTCATACCCTTCTCTTTGTTCATGTCACTATTGTGGATTGTGCTCGTATGATACATAGTTACTAGTCCTACCCTTACGTGTTGCCAGTATCGTATGGAGGAGCAGGGAATTATTGTCTCTCTGAACCCACCACCACTCAAAACAATGGCTAGGCAAAACATTAGGGAATGTCGAGCTTGGTTTGCCGCACCAAAGATACAAATCTAGCGTATGATTCCAGTATTAATCAGTAGTCGGGCTTAGCGATTTAAGAACAGAACCATGGCGGACACGGCTCTCCAACTATTCCCATACCATCAACAACGCATCCCCTAGTTACCAAAATCAATCCCAGCAATCCCAGCAGCACTCCCCCCAGACCTCCCTCAAACATACCTTCCAGCCCAGCTCTTCCTAATCCCCTCAAAGCAGCCATCAAAAAGTAGAAAACCAACTCATCCAGAGTCGACACATCAGCAAATCCCGAACTGTCCCCATTGTCCTCCCGCCAGCGGATTATGTTAGAAAAGTAGCAGCCCGAAGGTTAACCGGAACTCCTCGTGGATTAACAAAGGGAAATTCAACCCATATATGTGCACTTATACAGGGACACAGCCATACTAAAGGAAATAGCTATAACATGATCGAGTCATACTGGTGCCACTTGACCGACACTGCGAAACAGTATTATAGAACCGCAAGCATCCCACCCCTTCCTTTACTTTCCTGTCCCTGCCCCAGACGCTTTCAACCAAGGATCACGGAGTGCCTTCTCAGCACCTGGCCGTCCTACAGGATCAGGTGACAGTAGCCCGCCGACAAATTCAAACCCACCTCCCTCACTTACTGCCTCTCTCAAAGGCTCAAGCATAGACTTAGCTTTCCCATAACAGAAATGCCAAACGAAGAATTCCTTTTGGAAGAGTACACTCCCGGTCAGGACCTCGAACATCACGCATCCCAAAGACCAGATATCCACCGCGCAAGTGTACTCCGATGTTTCCAGCGAGGAATCCAAAGCTCCAAGGATTTCCGGCGCTGAGTATGAGCGTGTGAAGATCTGCGTGCGGAGAATGGTGTGTTCGTCGATGCACTTCGATACACCAAAGTCGCCAAGCTTTACACGGAGGGGAGAGAGGGAGACTACGAATATGTTCTGCTCTCCCCAGTTCAGTCAGGTTTCGTCATTTCTGTACTTGTATGGCAGGCTGGGCGAATGAATAAGTACCTCAGGTCTTATATCCCGATGAGCAATCCCATTCATATGCATGAAACTTAAACCCTCTAGAAGCTGTTTTGCTAGTGGTTTTCCCATGGACGCCGGCATCCGTCCACCGAGATGCTGTCGTAGGTCCCCTTTCTCAAAGTACTCCATAGCGATATACAACTTTTCGCTGCTCTCGAACCAGCCCAAGAACCGCACGAATAACGACACACGATGCTACTATGCATCAGATCTAGAAACACTTGAACTGGTAGAACAACAAGCGAGCAACCCAAAAAATACACAGACCTTTGTCAAGAATCTCATGATAGACAACTCCCTCGTAAGGTCCAATGCCGGCGAGAACGTTCTCTTGTCAATGACTTTCACAGCCCTAACAGAATCCTTTGGGCCGTGCTCCAAGTGCACTACACTGAAGCCTCCTCTCCCAATTGCTCGCACACGTCTCCATTCTTCTTTGTGGATGGAGGGTGAGTAGATTGTATGGCTCACGCTAGCTTCCCCGAAGTTTGTTTCCAGTCGGTAGTGCTCGACTGGGTCCACTTGTAAAGACTCTTGAGTCATGCTTTGTATGGCGCTGGAGGGTGTTTCTGAAAAAAATTAGGGGGCAGGTGCGTTGAAACCAAAGTAACGGGTAAAAAGCGAAGAAACGGGTGTGGTTGCAATACTGGTAGAATTTCACAACGAAAAAAGTGAGAGAAGTTGCTCTTGGTCTCTAAGCACAAGTAGTACCGTAAGTCGCCTTCGGTAGAGGGGATCTGAGTGGCCTGACCCAGACAGGTAGTATACCTAAATCCAATGTTCGGTCTTGGCTTTGCAGAGGCCAATGCGCGCACCGGCGGAGAATTAACTCCTTCACAAATAATCACTCGATGTCCGGGTCTTATGAGAGAACGTGATACAACGTGAGTGGCATCGCATATACTCCAATCAAAGAACAGCTTGCTGCTACAATTGCGGCTCTCGTAGGGCACCAATCCCAATCCGGTATCACAGCCTCGTTTTGTCCCACCGATCCCCGATCACTCTCCCCCGTTTTCTGACGGGCCTCCCTGCTTAGGGAGATGCACAGAACTCGTAATGCCGAGATTAATCACAGCCGTGTCTACTTTTCTTTTCTCCTTTTTTAATTACATGCATGGTCAGGAGTATGATCCGATCAATATTACATTGCAGTGAAAACTATTCTATGCCAGCCAATCCTGGGCCCTCGGCGGGCAAAAACTTTCGTTCTTTACTGGCATAAAAGAATATTGCGGACTTTCTACCGGTATAGGGAGGGCCCAGGGTTGGCTGGTATAATATTATACTGGTAAACTCTCTCTCTCAACTGGGGAGCAAGAGAAACGGCGTACGAAACAGACATAAAAAATAAACAAAAAATACGGGAACAGGACGAACAACTAGTGGGTGACGAATGGCAATGACTATTCTTCCATGAGTTTTTACTTGCTAAATACTGGTACCCTATTCACCATTCACCATTCGCCGGGATCCGCCCTTCACCCGTTGGTAACTGCAACACATCCCAGCTCTCTTGGGGAAGAGAGGGAAGGGAAGATTCAGAGGACCAGGGGGAGAATAGTAGGGAAAAAGCACATCTAACTAAATGCCATGGTCACTAAGCATCCTCACACAGATCCGCTCTGAGAAAAAAAAAGAAATTACTGGCGCACGATCGGATCCCCCTGTTCAATCGAGGTTGACATTGGCTAGGCACAAGGCTCGCCGAGCGTAGCTCTCCGAAAAACCGTGGGCATCCGAGCAGACTAGAGGTCCGAGCACTAAGTTGAAAGAGGACTTACGTTACGGTATCTTCTCTCAGTAGTTGAATGAAACATGGTATACTTGTACCGGTACTTATTTGTGCAAGCCTAAACTGGGATGGATTAGGCGAGCGGGGGAATCTGTTTTGGGTGAAACTCATACTTGTAAGCCCCCGCTATGCAGTCAACCCTAATGGGCATGGTCGTCTACATTGAAGGAATCCTGTCAGGAACTTTGGACGAGAACGAGTGCCCGTTTACCAGGGATAAAAGATATACCATATACCGGTACAGTACTTGAAATGCTCCTCTGAGGGGATACGATACTGGTGCCGCCGATAGACATATCTGTGACGCCTATACTAACAAGAAAGGTTCGCAGAGTTTCTCACTATCAGATCCACATGACGGAGATATCAGCCGCACTAGCACACAATATTATGCGGCCTCACAGTATACAGGGTAACAGGGTCCGGTAAGAAGTTATAGAACAGTTATTCAAGGTTAACCCGCCAAATATATCCCTGCCTGCTCCTGTTAATATGTTCCTACCCTTGTACCAGTATCCTAGAAACCAAGCCCCACCAGGCGGGTGAGAGAAAAAAAATACAGCATAAGCAAGCAATAGAAAATGCGGGCATCCCGAAATATCCGCATTCGAGGAAAGCACTCCCGGAGAGGATTCCTATTGCGATTTTTTAGAGAATCCCTTTGAAAAGCCTTTCACGGCCCTGCCCTATTTCCATTCTGTTGGTAGGTTCGAGATCGATACCTAGAATCACGCAGCAGCTAGCTGTTTGGTAAAGAAGTGCGGTACCCCCAATTCCAACTCTAGCAGCTGTCATGATAGCGACCCCCAGTATGACCTTAGATGAGAAGAAAAAAACGATAGACAGGTTCTAACTTGTCACCTGAAAAATTCTACAAACAGAAGCTATGTCACGCCTCACCAAGAAGAGTTCATTCCCAATTCAGAGATCTTGACTACAGGTGGAGGTTTTCGTTGCCTGAATCCAGACATAGGATTTAACCTCCCAACGATTTACAATAGGCCCTAGAGTCCACATTTCAAACGGGAGATAACTTATACAACCTCCAACGGGGGGTGCATGACGAATACCAGCGGGTAGCGAATAGAGGTGTTTGACAAGCAAAAAATGAACTCGTTGAAATCGGGAAACAAAAGATAGCTATTGTTGATCCGTACCAGCCACCCACCACTTGTCGTCGTGCCCCCGTTGATGACTGTATGTACTCGAACACAATGTCTCCCTACATAGCGAGCATCCAGCACGGCGAGCCATAACTTACAAAATGCTTTGAACTACGATTTAAAACCATACAACTCCCGAAATGCTAGCTAATAAATGGTGAGTGCTTGCTACGCTAGGGACTCGTAACGTGGGATCCATTGTACGGCCACTAGATAGACATCCTTGTCGTACATTCTTTTCACCATAGGTGTAGAGAGAAGGGGTAGAGCTGCGGGCAGAATACTCTCTATTTTAATAATTTCCTAAACAAATTACTATTCGAGTACCGCAACCACTAAATATATTACAGTAGTAAGCCAGGTCAAAACCAAACACTCAGCATCCCCTTAAAACTATTCACACAAAGATCCCACACTCTGCCGTTTTTTGTTTAGAATGCCGCAGTCCTACTATTGTCCCCATGCTACCCGCGATCTAAATCCTTTTACCCTCTTGCGGCTCTACCGATCCACTATGATAGACCACCAGGGCAATCAAATATTTTTCCCTTTTTTAGGGCCCACAAACTTCCCAAAACCGTGCAGGGATCAGAGGTACTTGTTAGATCCTGGTTTTGCTTTGCTCAAGCAAGAGAAAAAACTCAGATCAGTACCGAGAGCGGTTTCCTCTCCCGACTCTACTTAGACGGCCAAGTACTAAGTAAACCCGGTGATCTTCTATTCCAGCTGGCCAACAACGCCCCCAACACCCCCGATGAGTCAGAAATACATCGTTTAATCATAGAATATCACTCGACTCCAGAAATAAGTATGATGTTGAAACGACTGTTTTTGGTTGATTGAGAGAGAGACAGAGGTGGGGGGTGACCCCGACTATGTATACAAGATAAGAAACGAAACCTTTTTCCAACAGAAGGCCTGAGATTAGCTGGTATAGAATAGGTTTTACTACACCATACTCAGGGAGCGACGGGAGAATTGGAAAAAATAATATCGCATAGGAGTGAAGAAAATAGTGGTGCGGGCAGGATTACACACACCAAAATGTGGAGTTTTCACATGTTGGTATCAATTTCGGGTTTGGCATTGGGATGACAGTAATGTCATACAATAGTCCCATTGCTCCCCCACTCTACCTCTCTTTCTTCAGGGAATGTGGATATCATTTCTGCCCCAACAGTTATATTGAGTCGGAAATCTTCTCATTTCCATGCCAGAAAAGCGCCTATTAGGAAATGTTTGAGGTAATCTCAATTATAGCTGTTATGGCAAGGTTACCTTGACAAGAACTTTCTAAAATCAATGTAGGAAATTCCTGGAAATAATAGCTATCTATCCAATATCTTGAACCTTAAATATTTTTGGGAGGCTGGTGATTATTCCTAATACCCCTGTTTTTTTGGTGGGGAATCCCGTTGTCCCACTGCTTTCTTCACTCGTATGATACTGGAGGGTTTGAGGGGAGAGTTTCCGCCAGTGATCACAGGTGTCACATCAGCGCATATACGATCAAACTCGGTAGCGCATCTAATAAGTACAATGTCGATTGGCCAATAATATCTTAGATACACTATATAACTACTCCGCTGTTGGAGGGGTTCAGGAAATAGGGGGAGGGTCAGGACTTTCCTTCGAACATTTTATGCTGGAGCGTCCTTCCATATCTGATATGGTTGACCGTAGGGTGGTACGTTAGCCGGGGATGTGGCGATGATGCGGCCGCGAGCGAGGCCGCGTGAACCGGGGAAATCGTGACTGCGCCTTGCTGATTCAGAAGAACACTACGGAATTCCATAGGGAGGGCCCGGGGTTGGCTGATGTAGAATGCGGGAAGGATTTCTTCAACCAGGGACGACGAAAAGGACGCACAAAGCAGACAAAAGGAACTCTGGTGGGAGGCGAATAGCACCAGCTACCCCCGTTCCCCTATTTCGACCCTGCGTTTGCCAAATACTGGTACCCCCATTCCCCACTTGCTTGGATTCGTCCTGCCCCCGTAGGAGTGTGCCTTGTACAGCACAAACCAGCTGTTGTGACGGGAAGAGAAAAGGGAAGTTTCTGTAGACCAGCGGGAGAATGCGAGAAACCTCAATCAACCTAGTACCCTTGTCAGCCAAGCACCCTCACACAGAACTCCTTTAAGAAGAAAAGGCAATTACTAGCATCGACATGCGAATAGTCCCCCCTCTACAATTCTAGGCCCGCATGGTCCAGGAACAGCATTCGTGTACAGCGCAGCTCTCATAAAACTATCACCCGAGTAGGCCATGATGGAGGCCTAGTCTATGCGCATGGAAATATGCCGTCGTACAAGCACCGCAATGACACAGCTATGGCTGAACTGTCGTCACGAGAAAGACCCGGGTCAGTGATTGATAGGAAAACTGAGATGTGTTCGATATTCGATGTATATGACAACTGTGTTCGCAAAGGAGTGTCCGCGAGAAGTGCAAGGTGCGTGATGTACGGAGAAAGGAACGCAGCTCAGACTAGATACAGTTTGTGGTGGCCCGCACAGTGGGCTCTCTATCACACAACACCAGCTACCGCCTTGCGGTCTGGTCATAGCACTGCTCACACCTGCAAGTGTGCCCTAACTTAACATACCACGATGAGGTTACTCCATCAGGCTAGACGTCGGAGCTCCAAGTTGAAAGAAGATTAAAGATAAAGTTATCTTCTCTTACCTCATCTGAATAGGGATAGTGGTTGAATGAAGCATTTCATTCTTGTTTGTGCAAGTCCCGCCTTCTGCACTTACTCACTTGCGAGTAGGTGGCCCCCGTCTCTTACCTATCTCCTCTTCTCTGTGAGCAAAGTCCTCCGTAGTCCATGCTTTCGTGTATAGGTACCCGGAGCTCTTCCCCACGCGTCAGATAATTATACATTTTCCTTGCCGTACCGATGTTCCCTTTTTCCGTGCTTCCCCGAACGCAACAGAACGTGGATTGGAAAGGATAGTAGAGATATATATGCTCTTCCCTTGCTTGGGGCTATGTTTCTTCCCGATGCCAGCATCTGTCTTTCAGCCTACGTTGCCTTCACTCCCCCTTCATTCGTTAGAGAGAGGATATTACTGAAATGATTTAAAGCCTAAACACAATGTATAGTTAGTACAGTAGATAACATAAATATATATGTTAGCGTCTCTCAGTTCCCCATCCAGAAGGATTATGTACAAGCAAGTAGAGACAAGCTACCCGACAGAACCAGACTCGAATTAGGGATTTCTTGAGCGAGAAGGCTCCCCACGCTCACTCTAGATAGGTGCCGATCTATTTCAGATTCCAGTACAAGTGCCACTTTAGCAGTGCTCGGTGATCAGTGATCGACAGCCCTCTTTGGGGGGTCGGGTATTATTCTTAATGGCCCTCGGGCCAGTTATATTTTCCCTTTAATAAGAAAATTTAGAGGCGCCAATAGTCGTGCAGTAGTGTCAGGATATATAGTCCTGATTCTGCATAGTACCGTGGTGTGTGGTTGTCTGGTACTCTATTTGGCGATTCATAAAGTATTCGGGTTGTTTGGTGCCAAGATATCCCTTCCCCTCTTGCACCTAAATGCTCAAATTTTGGTGCCAATTCATCTGAATACTTTATGAATTGCCATGTATCTGGGAGGGGGGGGCATTTGGAACAGGGAACATAGCCCTTGTCCCTATAGAAAATTGTATGGGATTGGGAGAAAAATAGTTTTCCAATTTTTAATGACCCCCCCACCTCCCCGAGTCCTGTGCGTGATGTGCTCGTTACTCTAAAGCCACAGCGAAGAACTGCTGTAAAACTAAAATAATTGAGAACGATGCCAGTGCGATTTGGAATTTCCCAATTTGGATTAAGTGGAGAAGACATACCGCTAGGGAACAGATTCTCGGTCAGCCCTCGTTTAAGACAAATATAAAGAAAGTCTAACAAACGTTATCAGGAGAGGCAACTCCATCTTCCTAGCACGATTCAATATTGTTCCAGTACTCACAAATAGTATTGGTAGACCAAGAAATCGTAACTTAGAGGAAAAATCCCTTCGAGTAAGAGACGCCCTTCCGTGCTCCCAACAAAACCACATGAGATCTTGACCTCCGGATAAGATAATTTCTGTAATTTTTGCTGACTGGTGTCTAGCAGCAACGCATATCCTTTGCTCCGTCCAGATCACTATTGTGGGTTGTGCTAGTGAGTCTAAGGCCCTGATTAGCTGGGAAAATACGGGTATCCTAGGAGGTGTTCTTTCGTTGATAGCTTGTTGTACAAGCCGCTGGTCCTGTCCGTAGGTGTTTTCAGTATCCTGTGGAGAAGTGGAGAATTTTTATCGCTCTGAACTCACCACTACTCGAAGCGATGGCTAGGCAAAAAACCATTAGGGTATGTCGTCAGTTAATACACCAAGAATACAACCCAGCCTAGGATTTCAGCATTCAAGCTCAGTGATTTAAGAGCAGATCAATAGACTATATGGCTCTAACTATTCCCACATCAGCAACACATCCCCTAGTTACCAAAATCAAACCCAGCAATCCTAGCGGCACTGCCTCCGGACCCCCCTCAAACATACGTTCCGACCCCACTCTTCCCAACCTCCTCAAAGCAGCCATCAAGAAGTAGAAAACCAACGTATCCAGAGTCACATCGGCAAATCCCGAACTGTCCCCCCTTGCCCCTAGCCACCAGCGGCTTAGGTTGAAGTAGCGTCCCGAAGGTTGACATGAACGCCTCGTGTACTAACCAAGGGAAATTCAATCCCTATATATACACTAATTCGAGAACACTATACTAAAGGAAATATCTCTAAGTTACATGATCGAGTCATACCAATGTCCCATGACCGACGCTACGAAAATCATTATAGAGCAGCAAGCATACTCCTCCTCCTTCCTTTACTTTGCTGCCCCCCCAACTACTTTCAACCAGGGGTCACGGAGTGCCTCCACAGCACTCGGCCGTCCCACAGGGTCCGGCAACAACAGCCGGCACACAAACTCAGACCCACCTTCCTCACTCATGGCCTCCCTCAAAGGCTCAAGCATGAGCCCAGCTTTTCCATAACAGAAGTGCCAAACGAAGCATTCCATCCGGAAGAGCAGGCTCCCAGTCAAGACCTCGAACATCACGCATCCTAGCGACCAGATATCCACCGCGCAAGTGTACTCTGATGTCTCCAGCGAGGAATCCAGTGCCCCTAGGATTTCCGGCGCTGCGTATGAGCGTGTGAAGACCCGCGTGCAGAGTATGGTGTGTTCGTTGATACATTTTGATACGCCAAAGTCGCCAAGCTTTACACGGAGTGGAGAGAGGGAGACTACGAATATGTTCTGTTCTCCCAGGTTAGTGAGCCTTTGTCATAAGGTAAGTGAATAGGTACCTCGGGTTTTATATCTCGATGAGCAATCCCATTCCTATGCATAACATCTAACCCCTCTAGAAGCTGCCTCGATAGCAGTTTTGCCGTGGGCACCGACATTCTCTCACCGAGGTGTTGTCGCAGATCCCCCTTCTCAAAGTACTCCATGGCGATATACAAACTTTCGCTATTCTCGAACCAGCCCAAGAACCGCACGAATAACGACACACGATGCTATCCCGCCATCAGATCCAGATACCCTTCATTCCACAGAACAACAAACAGACAAACAAACCTTTGTCAAGAAACTCATGATAGCCAACTCCCTTGTAAAATCCAACCCGGGCGAGAACGCCGTCTTATCAATAACTTTCACAGCCCGAACACGACTCTCTGGGCCGTGCTCTAAGTAGACTACACTAAAGCCTCCCCTTCCAATTTCTTCCGCACGTCTCCATTCTTCTTTGTAGGTGGAGGGTGAGCAAATAGTGTGTCTAACGCTGGCTTCCTGGAAGGATGTTTCCAGTCGGTAGTGCTTGACTAGATCTGCCTGTGGAGATTCTTCAGCCATGTTTCGTAGGGTGCTAGAGGGCGTTTCTAGAGGGTTTAGCTGAGTGGGTGCTGTAAGCCGATGCGAATATGTAGGAATCAGAGAAACTAATATAAAGACAATACCGGGAGAATCCCATTCGGAAAAAGGGGAGACCATGAACTTAAGTACTATAGGTGCTCTTAAGATTGTCAACCCAGCATGTGTTATACACTACCGATGCCCGCAAGGAAGGATGGCCAGATGAAATGCGTACTATAACACATCTTCCTTCTCCGTGTCGTGCCAGGTTTGGGTGGTAGGGTATCATTGGTGGAAGATTGCTTGAGATAGAGGTGCTCCAACGGACCCCCACTTTCTTTCTTTCAGTCCGAAATGCTCAACTAATGCTAAAACGTTTCCCTTTCTAGTCGCTACCATGGCCTCTTGCCTTCGAGATTTCGGTGGAAAACTGATGCATAGGATTCGAAACACAGCCCAGTATCGAAACAAAACGGTTCGGTCTGTGCCAAGACAGAGTATGAATTGTCTCCGCGAAGCGAACCGAAGAGCGGGAAAAGTTGGTGGTCGGGATTGAAATGCCATCTTCGCTCTTTGGCCCATCATGCGGCCGTACCTTACAGGTGGCCGGCCGCAGGGTCCACATGCATCTTTCTCAGAGCTCCCCTCCAGGTGCCGCTTCAGGGTCTACATGCATCCCCCCCAGAGCTTCCCTCCAGGCCCCTGCCAACACCTCGGCTTTTTCGGCTGAATTTCTCATCGTGATGGTCTAGCGCTCCTTTCCTAGAAGGACCGGGAGTCCGTCATCCTGCGTCACAAGCCCGCCCCTCTCACGTATGGTCATGAAGCGGTGAGACTTGCTAGCCACGTAAGAATCAAGAATCAGCTACCGCACATGAGGGTCAGTCTTGCGGGCCACCGGAGCTTGTCAGCTAGACTACTCACTCACGATGAATACCCCCTTTCCCCTCTTTCCCCCGAAATACAAAGCTCGCAGCTTCCCTCACAAATTTGGGGGACGAAAAGAACCCCATCAACCAGAGGTCTTCTTGAGTTCCACCCGCTTTATTCCCCACGACGAACCTGAACCAAGCGGCGGCCCCCATAACAGCTTGATGGATTAACAACTCTCTCTGATTCCATTCTTCTGGGGGCTTCAGTACATAGGACTACTAGAAATATTATAGCATTGTTTCCTATGCAAGAGATACCTATTTCTTTCTAGCTATACAGCTTCACTTGGGCCCCTCCTCCTCCTCCAACTTCCATCGTTTCATTCCCCGATACCGCGTTCTGGAGAACCCTAATACGCAAGCAGCCTTCTTGCTTTCATACAATGGCCTTCCTCGAGTCCATTCTAATCCCCGTTGCTGCTTTAGGCTATTGCTCCAGTTTCGCAGCCGCTTACGTCACCACTAGTCACCGTCCAGACGCTCGACAGCTCACCTTCTCAGGGTGACGGCTTGTGGTGGATCTAGCGAGGAAATACAGTACGAGTACAAGTAACTTCCCAAAACCATGCAGGGATCCCAGTCCTCTTTAGAATCTCTATTTTGCTTTACCCAAGCCTGGGGGAAACTCAGATTAGTACCGAGAGTGGTTGCCTACCGATGCGGCTGAGTGCTAACTCAACCGCGCGATCTTCCATTTCAATTGGCCAACCGTGTCTCCAATATCTAAGATTAAGTAAGAAATATATCACTGTAATCATGCAAGATCACTCGACTCTAGATAGCTTTCGAATGTTGAAATTACAATTTCGGATATGCACTTCCTACGACTTTGAGTACGACGAAGCCCCTCAGTACATCCTAGTTTCACTTCGATGCCGTCAGAGTTCAAGTTCAACTTATCCGGTTTGTGTCTTTCCTTCATCTCATTACTCAATCAATTAATCATATATGTAACTCAATTCGCATCAGATTTATTTTGTCTTTCATTTTGTTTCCTTGGACTTCTTTTCCACTCTGGACATGTGTTCCTGTTGCGCGGCATAAATAGTCGGTCCTCCGGCCCCCTCGGATAGAACGAGGTTCTCTAAGTTTTCGGTATAGAGCTCGACTATTTCAGAGCTTCCAACATCGAAACCGCAAGGTACCGTAAGTTACCTTACGATGCAATACCGCACCATATGATAAATATGTAGTAAACTTAAAATGAGCCCTCTTTTCTGCCCACAGTCGTGCAGCTTCAGATTATTATCTCGGATCTCAGTATGATACTCATATTATTGCTAAGAATGCCCATCCTAGCCAAAACTTTGCAGGAGTTGTCATTCTTTCGTCAGTTCAACGTTCTCAACCTGTTTTTCTTCTTCTTGGGGCTAAGTTCACAGAACTGTTCATGCAAAAAACAAAAATGTGCCAAAAAGAAAGAGAAATCGGTCTTCACTGAGGGCTGGGCTTTTGTAAAATGGGGTATCATAATAAGGAACCAGTCAAAAGGAGGATGGAGTTTACACAACACAAAGTGTCTCCAACTTTATATGAACCCCTTCCTAAGTATACGCTGAATGCTTATCGCTGGGGTGGGCCCCGGAGGCTGGAGGTTATATCACTTCGACCTATATAAATGCATTGCACATATGATGGAAAACAGGATTAATATATATCGGAATTTAAGGTGGGAAATACCGTTTTCCGATATATCTTCCTAGTGTGATTTACCGTAATTTACCGTATGGTATCAATCTTTTAAGGTGCGATAGCATACCTTACCTCCCCGAACACTAACGCTAGAAGTTGGTAGAATGTTTAAAGGAAAGTCTTGACCTTCCTCCTATCTCCTTATCCTTTTGAGCCTCTCTCACAGTCCGGTAGTTAAAAATGACGCTATAGTAACCCCAGTAGCAAAATGTTGCATTAGAAGCATCGAGGAGAGCAGGGAACAGGAAGGGCACATAGTATGAACTGAAGTGTGGACGTTTGTGGGCACACTAGGGCATGAACGGGTGTATAAGGTTATCCATGTACGAGTAGAAGTTTTCACTACCTAAGTAGCCGTTAGCCAGCAACCTCCAATAGGCAAGCACGTACACCTCGATATCTCCCTCCCGTCAACGGGGGGGGGGTGCGCGATCATACCACCTCCTTTAATAAAGTTTATCTAAGACATTACTTTCCAATCGGCATTGTCTTTATTAGACGCAGTACCAAGTTAAGTGGTATATACGCTGATGTGACACATGTGATCCCAGACTAAAACTCCCCAATCAACCCCTCCAATATCATACGAGTGAAGAAAATAGTGGGACAACGAGATTCCCCACCAAAAAAAAACATAGGGGTACCGTATTAGGAATAATCATCAGCCGCCCAAAAATATTTAAGGTTCAAGGAATTGGGTGGATAGCTTCAATTATTTCCGGGAACTTCCTACATTGATTTTAGAAAGTTCTTGTCAAAAAAATAATAATGCCTGTCCATAACTTCTAGGTTTGAAATTATGATACCTTCAACATTGCCCAACAAGCGCTTTTCTGGTGTGGAAACAAAAAGATTTCGAAGTCCCAGCCCTACTCAATATAACTGGTGGGATAGAAATGATATCCACATTCCCGTGAGAAAGAGAGGTGGAGTGGGGAAGCAATGGGGCTATTGTATGGAATTATTTTCACCCCAATGCCAAACTCCAAGTTGATATCAACATGTGAAAATCCCACATTTTGGTGTGTGTAATCTAGCTTGTTACACTATTCTCTTCACTCTTAGACCATATTTTTTTCCAATTTTCCCGTCCCTATCTAAGTATACTTTAGTAAAGCTTATTCTATAACTTTACCAGCTAATCTCAGGCCCGCTCTGGTGAAAGGTTTCGTTTCTCTCTGGTTTAGAAAAACACTGCTGGTATTCCACCGGGAGGGCCTAGGAATAGTTGATGTAGGATATAGGTAGGTTTTCTTCAACCAGGAAAGATGAAGAAGACTCACAAAGCAGGCAGAAGAAAAAAATCTCTGGCGGGAGGCAAATAGCACCAGCTACTTTTTGTTACCTTATTTTGACCTTTTTCTTACCAAATACTAGCACTCCTATTCCTCACTTGCCAGGATTCGTCTTGCCCCCCGTTAGAGAGTGCACTGTACAGCACAAACCAACTGTTGTGACGAGAAAGCAAGAAAGCGAAGTTCCTGTAGACCAGCGGGAGAATATCGGAAACCTCAAACAGCCTACGGCCCTCTCCAGCCAATTACCCTCACAGAGCTGCTCTGAAGAAAAAAAACAATTGCTGGGATCTACATGCGAATGGTCTTCCCTCTTCAATCCTAGGTTTACATTGGCCAAGCACAAGACCCGTGCACAGGGTAGCTCTCTGAAAAACTATCGGCACCCAGGTAGGCTAGACGCCCGAGCTCCAGGTTGAAAGAAGATTAACGATAAAGTTACCTTCTCTTACCTCCTGCTCTAAATAGGGATAATGGTTGAATGAAACATGGCATACTTATTTGTGCAAGTCCTGCCCTCCGCACTCCCAACTTGCGAATCGGTGGTCCCCGTCTTATACCTATCGGCCCTTCGCTGCCAGGAAAATCCTCTGTAGTCCATACCTTCGTGGTGTACAGATACCCGGAGCCCCTTCCCCACGTGTTAGTTAAATATATATATTCCTTGCTGTACCGATGTCCCCGTTGGCCAGCTTCCTTGAACGCAACAGCAGGTGGATGAGAAAGGATAATGGAGATATGTTCTCTTTCTTAATTCTATGTTTCTTCTCAATGCCGCCACTGGCATTCCGGTCTACACTGCCTCCCCTCCCCCTCCATTCGCCTGAGAAAGGATATTACTGAAATGATTTTAAAGCATAAGCACATTTTACAGTTAGTAGATAAGATAAAATATAAATGTTGGCATATGTACATGCTAGTAGAAACTAGCTACCCGGGAGCACTAGACCCAAATTAGGGATTTCTTGAGCGAAAAGGCTTCCTGCACCCAGCCTAGATACAGTTGCAATCTATTTTAGATCCGGATACCACTTCAGCAGTGATCCACGAGGGACATCCGTCCTCAGGGATCGGATATTATACTCTCGATGGCGCCCCCCGGGTCAAATATATTTTCCCTTTAAATAAGAAATATGGATGCGCTGGTAGTCCTGCAGTAGTGTCAGGATATTCGGTCCCGATGGCACATAGTACAGTAGTGTTCGGTTATCTAGTACTCTACCCGGCGATTTATAAAGTATTCGGATGGTCCAGCGCCAAGATGTCCCCTTTACACCCAAATGCTCAGTTTTTGGCCCCGATTCATGTGAATACTTTATGAATTGCCAAGGAGTGATGTGCTCGCCACCTAAAGCCACAGTGAAGGATTACCGCAAAAACTAGAATAATTGAGAACGACGCTAGAACTTCCTTAATCTACTACACCAAAAATACAAATCTGGCCTAGGATTTTAGCATTAACCAGTACATAGTCAGGTTTTGAGATTTATGAGCAGGCCCATAGCAGACACTGCAAAAATATTACCATAGCATCAGCAACGCATCCCGTAGTTACCAAAATCAATCCCAGAGATCCTAGTAGCATTTCCCCCCAACCTTCCTCCAACATACATCCCAACCCCGCTCTTCCCAACCCCTCCCAAATCAACCACCAAGAAGCAGAAAACCAAAGCATCCAAAGTCGATAGGTCAGCAAATCTCGAACCACTCCCTTTGTCCTCCACCGCCAGTGGCTTATGTTGGAGAAGTAATTGCCTGAAAGCTAACCTGAACCCCTCGTGTATTAAGAAAAGGAAATTCAACCCAAATAATATTATATACTTATATGAGTATACTGAAGGAAATATCTATAAGTCACATAAACTAGCCGCACTAATGTCACATGACAGTCACTACAAAACCGTATCATAGTACTGCAAGCATGCCCCTTCTCCCTTTACTTTTCTAGCCTCAGAGACTTTCAGCCAAGGATCACCTAATGCCTTCACGGCGCTAGGCCGTCTCACAGGATCCGGCGACAACAGTCCACGTACAAATCCAAAACCACCCTCCTCACTCACAGCCTCCCTCAAAGGCTCCCTCAAAGGCTCAAGCATAGACTCAGCTTTTCCACAGCAGAAATGCCAAACGAAGCATTCTTTCTGGAAGAGTACGCTCCCGGCCAGGACCTCGAACATCACGCATCCCAGCGACCAGATATCTACCGCGCAAGTGTACTCTGACGTCTCTAGTGAAGAATCCAGTACCCCTAGGATTTCCGGCGCGGCGTATGAGGGTGTGAAGGCCCGCGTGCAGAGCATGGTGTGTTCGCTACTAATACACTTTGATACACCAAAGTCGCCAAGCTTTATATAGAGCGGGGAGAGAGAAGCTATGAATATGTTCTGTTTCCCCGGGTTAGTGAGCTTTTGTCATTTCTGTGCTTGTATGAGAGGAGTGAATAAGTACCTCGGGTTTTATATCTCGATGAGCAATCCCGTTTTTATGCATAACATTCAAACCCTCCAGAAGCTGCCTGGCTAGTAGTTTTGCCATGGGCACCGACATCCTTTCACCGAGATGCCGTCGCAGGTCACCTTTCTCAAAGTATTCCATAGCGATATACAACCTTTCGCTGTTCTCGAACCAGCCTAAGAACTCCACGAATAATGACACACGACGCTATCCCGCCATTAGATCCAGAAACGCTCCATCCCACAGAACAACAAACAGACAAACAAACCTTTGTCAAGAAACTCATGATAGCTAACTCCTTTGTAAAATCAAACGCAGGCGAAAGCGTTGCCTTGTCAATAACTTTCACTGCCCGAACACCATTCTTTGGGCCGTGCTCTAAGTGCACTACACTAAAGCCTCCTCTTCCTATTACTTCCGCACGTCTCCATTCTTCTTCGTAGATGAAGGGTGAGCGGATAATGTGGCTAACGCTAGCTTCCCTGAAGGATGTTTCCAGTCGGTAGTGCTTAACTAGATCCGCTTGTGGAGGTTCATCGGCCATGTTTTGGAGGGCACTAGGACGTGCTTCGGAAGGTTTGTGGGGGAGTGGGCACAGTAAGATTGTGGGAATGTGTAGGAATTAGGGAAACAAACTCAAATACAATATCGGGAGAATTTCATCAGGGAAAGAGGGAGACTTATAAAGCTAGGGGCTCTGGATTTCCTAACATAGCTATGTCATATATCCGTACCGATGGCCACAAGGAGGATTGGACGGCTCTAGATGGGATGCATACCCCAACAACACACCTGCTACACACGCAACCTATCAGTGGTCAGCTCGGGGATTCAAAGATGTTGTCAGCCAATCAACATTGTCCGTATTGGATGCAGTAAGAACCTTATACCACCACCACCCCGAAATACCCCAAAAAGCGCAAAATTTTAAGCTTCCCACATCAGCTCATCCAACAGGGCCGTAACACAAGCCCTCTGAGACAACAAAGCCCCGTGCTATTCGAGTAATGCGGAAGCACCAATACCGGCACTACCTGTCAAGCTCCGCCAAGCCAGTAGAGAGTCGACGGAACTTGCCTAGCAGGAAAGAGTCGACGGAACTTACCTACTAGGAAAGAGTCGACGGAACTTGCCTAGCAAGAAAGAGTTAACGGAACTTACCTACTAGGAAAGAGTCGACGGAGCTTACCGTACTCAACCAGGCTGGGAAAAAGTACTCGAGGGGTATATTAAAAATCGGAAACTACCCGTGCTGAATCAGGGCCAAAGAGACCTGGCGATCACAATGTCTGGAAAGAGAGACAGGCCTATGGGACATCTTAAAACCATACTTGTTGCACCATGTGATGAGCAAAGCACCAATCCTCTCAGGGTCAGATTACGCCAGAACTGGATTTCTGATTCCTTGAGAAGGAAACATCATTTCTTGTTATCTGCCCATCATAGGTTTATTTTTGCTTTTTCATCATACTGGTTTACAAAGAGCTAATCCCTGTTGCTACTTTCCAAGTTTTCGTGAGTTTTGGTTGCTGAGTTATCGGGGCAAGGATACCCCCCTTTCCGGTTTTTCACGGCCCCGAGTACAGGTTTGTTTGGACACAACGGTTCCGTTCCGTTCCCCCATGTGGGTGGTCTTTTCCTTCCGTTTCAAAATGGAGAGAACAGCATCTCACAGCAGAACCGGTAGCCCAACGAAACGGTCCCATTTTTGCCAAACGGGCTCTAAATATGATCTCTGAGGAGCATGCCCCGCCAAGCCAGCAAAAAGTAAGTGGATAAAGCTAACTCTACCAAATACAGTCTCCATGGCCAGCAAAAAATGTCAAAGTAGGGTAAAAAAATACCTACCATACTTCTAATCCCCGTTCGTCACCCCGTTCGTCACCTCCTGGCATTCGTCACGATCTATGAGAGACTATAAAGTTAGTCTGGTGTTGTATGATACCGTAAAAATTCAAATAGAAGAGAGATGTGCTAGGACGTTGGAATTTCCCTTCTCAGCTACGTCAGCTACGCGAGGGGAAAACAAGCCCCCGTTGAGACATAACAAAAGGAATATACGAGGCGCCTTACTAGGAGAGGCAACTCCAACGTCCTAGCACATTTCTCTTCTATTTGAGTTTTTCCGGTACCTGATCTAACGTTGCCGAGAGTTTGCGCCACCACGGCCCGAGCTATACAAGTATTATAGTGCCCTAGCAATATATGTACGAGTAAAATAACCCAGTAAGAAAAAAAAGAAAAACTATCTACAAACCCAATTCACATCAAATACCCCTCATTTCCCATCTTTGTGAGTTGCTGCACTAAAGAACCCTAATATTTGCTTCCTCAATAACAGAAACTATCCCACGACAAATGAATTGTGCAAGGCATTGCCGTCGGCCAAACTCACCACACTCTAACATTTCGTGGTGCCATGCCGGGGATATTGGCATGGCACAATGCACTTCATGTGCCAACAATGATAAGTCCGGGCTACTTTCTGGATAATTGCACTGTATAGCCACAACAACCTCTATACCCCCTTTTCCTGTAATGTGTCGTCAATACCTGGGTGTCCATACAAATCGGAATGACTCGCAATGCAAGGTTAGTGAGCAGAAAACAACAAAGTATGGAAACCCTCAGCAAGGAGGGACAGGCAGCCCAAGAACCGGTAGAGCAGTGACCGGCACTGGCTGCAGAATCCAGTGAAACCAATGGCAGAGCCTTGCAATGTTAAAACAAACCGTACCCCCCTCTCCTCGCTTACACTTCACACTTTTTCCCCAAGTTCCCTTTATCTCGGTCTGCTGCTCTTCACCTTCATGGTATATCACTCGTTTGAACTTACATTGTTTTTGTTCGTATATGATTTCTTGGTCCTCTCAAATATGGTTTCTTTCTCCTCTCAAATTCTTCTTCTACGTCTTTGTATTTCTTCTCAAGCAAGGTACAAGTCCGGACTTCTTTATACTTTCTTTATTATTTCTTTTGTTCCTGTATGTGTTTTCTTTTAATGACTTTGTTCTTTGTTACAGAGGCTTGGTGGAAGTGGGACCAAGTCATCTCACTATATAGCTTGTCTATATCGTTCCTGTCATTCAATTAGTAGTTTGCGGCAATCTATTATCTTGACTCTTTTGCTATTATCACTTCTTCGTTCGAGTTCCGTTCGAATATTACAACAGTCTTGTTGAAAAATATGAAATAATCGAGCTCTATACCTGAAACTTGGGAGAGCGAGAGATGCTTAAAAACTACATTATGTGTGAGGGAGCCGGAGGACCGACTATTTATGCTGCGAAACAAGAACATAGGGTGGAAAAGAAATCCGGGATAGCAATATGGAAGACAGAAGAAAACCGATGAGAACAGAATTAGATATAGGATTGATCGATTGAGTAATGAAAATGAAAGAAAATACAAACAAGATAAGTTGAACTCTGGCGGCGCTGAAGCAGAATTAAGGCATACTGAGAAGTATTGGCGTATAATACTCGAAAATGTAGAAAGTGCATATCCGAACGTCTAATTTCAGCATTTTTAAAAGAAGTCTGACTACACTGTCGGGCTCTTCAGACAGCCTTGTCTCCCAATCCCTCTGGACCCTGCTTTGCAGCCCCTAGTTTCCGATTTTGACAGACATGCCCAAGTACATTCTGGCACTGGGAGGTGTTAATTCAGTGTCGAGGGAAGCTCATGGCCTTTAGTGCACGAGATATCTTGTGTTTGTGAACATCGTTCATAGCCTAGTACTAATTCCTATTAGTCTGACAATTGCTACTCCTATAGTAGGTTTGGGTACGCAACTTCAACTCGGCCGGGCGAATATAGTGCAGTAATTCCGGCATATCCAGGACCACAGAGAGGCCTTCCGGTCGACAAGCGCAAATAAATTGAGAATGGTATGGAAAGCACTCCATAGGAGGATTTAGGTATTGCGTCATTGCGCAACACCAACATCCCCAGCTTCTGCCTGAGCCCTCCTATGGCTGGCGAGCAATCGAGGTCTTTCAAGTTATCCAATAACAGGAAATAGGTGCCTTCTATATCGCGCCTTGATTTCAGAGCAGAATATGGCTGTGTACTGCACTCGGGGGTATCAGTCAACATCGGGGGAGGGGGTTAGCGGGGTTAGTGGGGGGTGAGCAGATAGTCAGTATAAAATTTAATAGAAAATAGTAAGCACTATCAGTCATAAACAACTTGGAGTGGATAACCGTGCCAAGGCTGTGGCTCCGCCACAACCCTCAAATTGCTCGCTTGCTCACAATCTGGGGCACCTCTCCTAGGTGCCTCACAGCTCAACGTAACATTCGGCTCAACATAACATTCAGTTTTGTATGTGAATTTACGAATTATGAACCCCCACCAAACACTCTGTGATGCCGTAAATTTCCTTTTGGCTTTCCCACACATTGTTTTACTCCATGCCAATGAGTCTCTCCTTTTTTTCCCTCTCTTTTACCGCAGATTCAGCTCAACTCACGTTCATACTTAATTCAAAAAAAAAGTCCCACCAAGCGAAAATCAAAATTGTAAAAGAGAGAGAGAAAAAAAGTGGAAGACTTATTAGCAGAGACTTAAAACAATGTGTGGGAAAGCCAAAAGGAAATTTACGGCATCACAGAGTGTTTGGTGGGGGTTCATAATTCGTAAATTCACATATCATACAAAACTGAATGTTATGTTGAGCCGAATGTTACGTTGAGCTGTGAGGCACCTAGGAGAGGTGCCCCAGATTGTGAGCAAGCGAGCAATCGGGGGTTGTGGCGGAGCCACAACCTTGGCACGGTTACTAAATATGTTATCTTAACAATGACAAGATATTTTGAGCCAGTAATTAAAAATTCCTGACAGCACAAATTAGCATTATAGAGACAAATTGAAACCCTAGAAGTTCTTTGAGATCTCCAAAATTCACGCACAAGAGAAAGATAGCCACCGATTCAGCTGATTTAGGGTTCTAACTGCAACAATCCTATGTTTCTCTCCACAAAGTTTATCTAAATGGTTAGCACAAACACCGATTTTGCAACCCCTAGTTTCCGATTTTTACTGAAACTCCCGAGTACATTTGACCGGCAGTACTGGCAACCTCAAAGATTTACATTGAGGCTAACCTCTAGTGATTGTATGGGAATTCATACAATAATAAGGATGAAGAAAGAGAGCAGAGAGAAGGGCGAGCCCGCTCCCCCTACTATGGGACTCCCCAATTCCTAATCAGCGTGCCATTCGACCCCGCCCCCACCCACTGCACCCCCAACCTAGCACAGGCAGCCCACCCCCGTGGACATGCTCCTAGCTAGCCCGCCCGGCCCCCCGCCAGCAACCGCGAGGGGCCGGGCCCACTGCCGCTCCCGTTCCAGCTGCGCGCCGGGCAGCCCTCTTGTGGCCCGCTCGACAGCTAAGTCGGACCCGGCGGAAGCTAACTCGAGCAGCACAGCCATGTCGGCATCCAGAGCCTCCATCCCGGTAGCTGAGGGGGGGACAGGAGGGGGACGGACGAGATGGTCGTTGAGGATGACCATCACAGTGGCACCGAGCACTATAACCAGAGTGGCCAGGGAATTGACATAAATACTAACCAAGTTGGCAATTAGGATTTTTGGAGCCCCATGTCTTGAGCAAAAGAAACTCAAAAAGAAAGATGGCAGTATGAATAATGGCAAAAGGAAAATATTTTGGGCTATGAGGGAGGAGGCTCAGGGGATCGAAGCTTGCGAGAAAGCTAACTCAACTCAACCAACCCCCAGCAAAACAATTTCACACACCCAATCACAGAACAGAAACGCCACAACGTTGACGAAAAAATAAAAATAAAAATATCGCCTCTCAGTGGATCCGGTGCATTCATGGTTTCGTGCTAATAACGTAAGTTACTAGCAATATGCTATTAAGCTGTTTCTTGGTGGATCTTACCATAGTAGGTACGGAACTAGTACTGGTAACGACGTGTGGAACGTATGCGTTGACAACTCTCTCAACTACCGGTATATAACCACCAAACTACAAGCTATTGTATAAGAAATAGAGAGGGTTCATGAATAACTTGAACATACGCCCACAAAAACAACCAAAGGGCCAATCAGCCCTATCTACCATTAAACAAATGAAATCTTATCCTCAAGTCAAGTAATCCCAAGCATCCCGAAGCCATGTGGGCACCTACCGGACTCCAGTCCCGGGCATCCTAGACATGTGCCTCAAGCTATAGGGCAAGAGCGTCAGTCTTTTGGAAATGGGGTGACGGCAGGTTCCCGCAGTCCTCTACCGATCGGTAACGCCTGGGCGGCACCTGCGTCCCCGCCAATTACTGGTAGGGCCCGCCCGTCTCTTGTAGGGAGCTGCAGGTTCAGCAACCTGAGACACCAGCCGCCCCCGCCAGCTCGTCCCAAGCTGTCATCCAGACGGACGCCAAGATACTAATCCATCTAGGCCCGCAGACTGGACGCTTGGGTTCACTGCTCAAGTCGGGAAAAACCAGCCTCAACTCGAGCTATAAAGTCGCAAAATTCCTATAACTAAAATAAATAGGTTGTAACCAGACTAAACATATAAGAGAAAGAAACCTTCCCTAAACCAAACAAAGGCTTGCGAAGTTCGGCGGCACGGTCCCTCTATCGCAGTAATCATTAATTGGGGCAGCAGCGATGGATAGGGTTGCTGTACTAAGCGACCCTTAATCACTGAGTGACCTATGCTCTTCTCAGGCTTACGGAGGTACAGCGTGTAAGTTTTGTAGGTTCCACAAACGAGGAACTGCCACCCTCACCCCGTGTGTAACCTACAAAACTTATACGCTGTATGATACCTCCGTAGGGCCTACTTGGCGATTCATAAAGTATTCGGATGGTTTTGTCCTTGGTGCCAAGCGATTTTTAGGCGCCATGAGTGATCGGTCATGAGGACGGAAAACCCCCAAATCATGCAACTAGGTAAATAAACATGCGAAAACCAAATTATAAAGAAGAAGGAAAGCAAGAAGGAAACCCAGATAGAATCGATAGAAGCCGGAGAGGAGAAAATATGTCCAGAAAAAAACACGCCCCGAGAAGATCCCGCAATTGATGAAAGTGTATGTAAATAGAAAAGACTAAGTAAGAAAAAATACTAGGCTTCATATCGATTGCCACCAGCCTGCTGAATACATTGTTCCATGATCTTTGGGAGCTTGGAAATCTCCCGATTGATTTCATCAACCGTGATCTTTGCGCACTCCTCCCGCAGTACTTCAGCCATAACTGTTGGTGTTCGAATTCACTCGCATCCCCGACGACATAATATCCGATTCTTCATGAGCCACCGGATTCTTTCGATTGGGTTGATCTCAGGTGAATTTGGTGGCCAGTCAACCTTGCTTATCCCCGCTTTTGTAACGGGGGCACTCTGTAGGAAGACGGATCCTAAGATTGCGACCGTACCGAAGACTCAAAGTAGAAGTAAGGATCAAATAAAGATAAAGATAATTCAAAATAGAATCAAGCGGTAAAACTTAATATCGTTAAGCCTGAAAG
>Ga0307517_10001501_pt1 | contig 38953 bp, 51 predicted proteins | sample 23_EM_MG_FD_194515 | JGI IMG/M metagenome (GOLD analysis project Ga0307517, IMG submission 194515) | Populus trichocarpa ectomycorrhiza microbial communities from riparian zone in the Pacific Northwest, United States - 23_EM | ecosystem: Host-associated > Plants > Roots > Unclassified | place...
GTGAGAGGAGTCAGAGGGACAAGGGCCTCGACGCGTGGAAGGGGAACAGTGTCGTCACGGGGTGGTATGTTTTCTCTTTAAATATTTCCTTGCCAGTGCTGTGTACTTTTATTAATGCCCGTGCGTCGTATTTGTAGCCACGACGACTACAGGTCCATCTCGAGGCGGCATTCCAAAACGTCCACCGTCGTCATCGTCTGTCGCTGGTGGTTCTGGAATCCCTCGAGTATCCTATCGGCCGAGTTGATCAACAAAAGTCTGACGACTTGCCGTTCTGTGGTGTTCATTTGTCTGGCCCAAACCATGACAACATTATACATAGGCCTTTGCGGCTCGGCCTTATCAGCATTCTTGGATGCATCTTTGTCCGGGTGGTGGGGGTTGTGGCATTCATATGAAAAGTAGATTATGGAGTTCAACACGGCTTGCTGGTCTTGATCACCTACTCAGCATTATTTGATCTGTGAAGCCATTTCACTTATGCCATCCGAATATAAGATCTGTAACCACGCGCCTATCATATTAGTCCGAATCCCCCTTTGCCCAGCGAGGCTTACTTTCCTGCTTCAGCTGTCGTACATTCATCCTCTCAATTCAAACTACAGACGCCTGACGGATGCCTTTCACCTAATAGATGGTATTTAAATATGAGGCATTGGTAGAAATGAACAAAGTGTTAGAATTTTAAATAACGAGCATCCTTTAGTATGTTAGTAAGTGTCATAGTTAGGGTGCACGCATTAAAAGCAAAGAAGGCATTGTATACAACACGGCTGGTGGTAGCCTGAATCATGTAGTAATAGGGAGGTTAATTCAGTGCCTGAAAAGCAAACTTGGGCCGTGAGCATTGACGGAGAAATTTGAAAGGGGTGAACTGGTGAGAGGTCGGTTATTGACCCGTGGAGAGGGACGAGCAAATGAGATTTCCAAGGCACTGAAGTTGGGGATATTTCGGAACCAATTGTTGAGATAAGAAAAAGAATTACCTCTTATGCAACTCTGGAATTTGATTTCCACCTAAGATAGGTGAGCGAGGATCGGAATCGTGCCAAATGGATACGGGGCGGTCACTTGTAGAGGTGCTAGGTGTCCCAAAAACTGGCGGTGATTGTGACCGAGTGTGCAGTCCCCGAGTCCTTGGTACTGAATGCCTTGTACTCGAATCGAAAGAAGCACTCGGGGTATTTCCTTCGACCTTGTTGCTATTTTTGTGGGAGTTATTGTCCAATGCGAACGAGTTCAAGTTCACGTTGCTCAGAGGCGATAGGAGTTCATCACTGGGTCCAGGGGAGGACGATCTTGTTCGAGGCGAGCATTCAGAGTCAGGACTGGGTGTTCTGGCTGTCGGGTAGGGCGGCAGCCATTTCGGGGTTCTGACGACAGCACGCGGGGACGCGGAGGAACGGCCAAGAGAGTCAAAGGTTGCCAATCTAGAAGTACTGTGGAATGTATCAGGTGAGAGGGGTCGAGTTCTTTGTAAACCGCGAGATGAGGACGAAGGTTCGGAACTCGATTTGACTGCTATTGTGGGATTCGAGGTTCGGCCACCACCAGTAGTCATATTGGGCTTTTTATACGTATGGGTATTGGTATGCGATGGGTGCCCACTATCGACTGGTGGTGCTCGAGCGTCGAATCCAACGGAAATGGAAGCCGATTCTCGCCGTCTGTTGGTACTGGCAGGGTCAGATCCAGTGTATATTGGGTTTCGAAAGGTGTCTGGTGATGCAGTTGCAGCCCTTTCCAAAGCTCGAGTCCTGCTTGAAGATGAAGGTCCAGATACGAGTGTCAAAGAGCGAAAGTTGGAGGTATTAGCATTAGAGAGTAATGGTGACCGTACTTGACCATGGCCTCGAGGAGTTACAGGACCCGAACCTGCTTCTTGCTCCAGAGCAGCTTGAATCATCTGAAAGCGACGCATACTTGGGGAAATATCCAAAGCGGATCTCGGATTAGAGGTAAAAGTGGCAGGAGACGAATTCGAAGTGCCGCTCACGATAGGGGCACGACGATCAGATAACAAAATGGGTGAAGGGGTGCTGGCACTCGTCCTGTTCCGTGAACTCGTCGTGGTGGGGTGCACAGAGAGAGGACTTCTGTGGTGAGCATGTATTGGCGTCACCCCGACTGTGGACGTGGCTGTTGGAAAGGGACTGGGTTCACTGTAGTTGCGCACCCTCTGGGGTGAGTTGACAGCATCAAGGTCAGGGTCGACGATGCGAGTTCTCCCCCTGGCTTGCTCTTCAGTAAACATCCGTGTTGCCTCTGCTCGTGTCAGAAAGCTCTGGTGTATCGCATTCGGGACTCCCTTCACAAGGGGCCCAACTTCGAGCCTGGGGTCGAATAATTCAGATTAACGTTAACCCAATGGGACTTTCTCTTACTTACCAAGTCGGGAAAACACCAATGTCTCTTCCAACCGTAACGACGTACCACTTGCGCTTGGGCATTCGGACTATGAGGGTAGTCAAAAGGTTTTTTGGCGAAGCGACAAGCCTATCAGCCCCTGATTACCGACCGGGACGAATTGGCGATAGAACTGAATTCCGCGTAGCCTTATATAAAATCCGGTATTCTGTATATCGAGTCATGCGCAATGAAGCGCCCGTTGACATATTATTGACAGGCACATCCAATTTCCCAACTCGGTTCATTGGTATACCGGGCCGACTCCCGTGGCCTTTCTTTCACTTAAGTATCAGCCTCAGGTTCAGCTCAGGTCAAACAAATTCTATATAATGACCTTTCTGTGCTACACAGCAATGTAACCGCCGCGGGAGGCCCTTCGCGGCCGAGCGCTCGAACAAAGATGCGAAAGTACGTCAGAGAACATGTATGGAACTTCCCGCCAGAAATCACGGTGGCTGAAAACGAAATCAGTCAAATTTTTATTGCAAGGACAGGGGACTGCTTACGGAATAAGGTCACTGCCTGATGCACCATAAGTCGCGTAATTATAGTATGCCCCTAAACCGAAATACGCAAGCAGGGCTAACAATATTCTGCAAAGATTGATTAACCAACTACACCGACTATACGATTATAACAGAGACTCACACAAGGAAAAACCACCCAATTCCGCTTCCTACTGAACCTTTCTGAGGAGTTGTCTCTTCCTCCTTCTTGTCTCCGTTATCTTCCTCCGGAGGTGACTCCTGGAAAGCACAACCTGCTGGAGCGCGCCAAACAACGTCCAGTCTTGCTCCGTCGTACGCGACGAATTCTGGTGTCGAGGTTTTGTCGGGGTCACAGAGAAGTGTTAAATTCAGCGATTGTCGTGTTGAGGATCCCGAATAATTTGAACCATGTAATTGAAGAGATAAGGATTTTGGGTCTGGTAAAATCTATGAAGGTTTGCAAACCTCGAGGACATGTCATGACGTACTGTGACTGACTGACGAACTCAATTCCAGGTTGCTCGTTTGAGCGATTGTAATAACTGCTGTAACGCGATCTGGTTCTTTATCCTTTTGATTGACCTTCGTTAGACATGCCCTTGAGCCGGGTGAACACTTGAAAGGAAGACATCAACATCAGCACACCGAAAATCTAGCAGACATCAGGCTCACGAGTGTCCGAAAGGCGTACCTGATCATGTTCATCCAAACCCTCAAGTGTCTTCAAATCCGAACACAAATCAAATCGTAGAGAGTCGACCATGGTTGTGGGAGGTGTAGAACGCGTCCGGTTGATGACATGTTCACCAGCAAGACTTGTCAGGTCGAACTTGGCGTCATTCACGCTTATGTGGCAGTCAAAATCTGATAGAGCGTGGGCGTAAAGTAGAAAACTATCAAACAGCAGAATAGAGAGTAATGCGAGTAGTTCTCGCCGTTGAGACCGGCGTGTCATGGTGGTTGGGAGCGACAACTGCGGTTAGAATCCTACTCGGCAACCTTCGTCGTGCCATGTTTGGCTCCCCAAATAGTAATACAATTCATTTTGACTTCAATATTTTAAAAATAAAAATACCAGCTAAAGCATCTTGCTTAATTATTTTGGACATTCCTAGAAATTAGAAATTAACTTTTGGAAATTTCGGCCGTGAATGTAGAAAAGTTATATATCTCTTCATCGAAAACAACGGAATGAAAGAACATGACGAAGGGGATTCCTCGTCGAGTGGCCCCTTCTTCTAATCCAGAATAGAACGAGACATGACCAGAGGCTCCTACGTAAACCATCATCATCTTAGAGGTGCACGAGGCTATTCTTCTGTCACCCCATGCTACACTTTAAGCCGTAGTTGAAGCAAAAAGGAAAACCATCTTGTCAGGATCAATGATAGTGATAACTGACACACTTGATTATCGTTGATTACATCCTCATAAGTAATCTCGAGTTGATGCGGTACAACACTCAAGGCTCCATCTGCCTGTAGACCGTAGTAGCAGACGCCTCATGTATATCCTTATCCGTCGTCTTCTTGTGTCTTGAAGCGGGTATTCTGTGTATCCCACGTCCGACAGGGAGATCTGAAATTGACCAAGCGGGAAACACTTCTTTTCCTTGGGTAGTTCCCTGATCCAGTCAGAGTTTTAACGGGTGCTTAAAACTTTGCTGAGAGGTATTTCTACAGAGTCAATACTAGATCAACGTCACATTGGACAAGGAAAGGCACCTTTTTATGCTTTGAGCTCCTCCTTCATGAAGGAGGCGGCGGAGTAGATGGCATGGAAAGCCCTAAGGTGGGCCACTGGCAAATCCTCTGGGCGACCAGATCATGATGTTCGGCACTGCTGTTACCAATTTCTTTCAAAAATTGACATCGATCCGAGAGACGGATAACTCACGAACGGCGAGTAATCAACGAGATCAGTCTCCCAAGAAATACAGGCGGTCTCTTGGGGGTCTTCTTCACAAAACCCATGAGTCGGGTTTCTCCAACCGGTAGATTCTAGTCCTGAAGAGAAATCATGTTCTAGGATCTGGATTTTGTCGTTGGTGACCTGTAAATCCCGATTCAGTATCAAAATGTGGCATGCCGGTAAATGTACCTTCCGAAAAGTCATGTTGGCAACAACAATTTCTCTTCCTCACAGGGTGGCCCTAACTCCAGTTCATGACTGCTGAGCCTGAATCCGATTGCTAGTACCGGCGATGGGAATAACTGGCCATTCGGCCTTCATTATATTTTCTTTGGGACCTCCTCGAACAGTGTGATAGGATGGAGGATAGTGAGCTGTCTTGGTTTGTTTGTCTGGATGCCACTCTGGTCCCTCAGTTCTGCCAGCATGTGTGCCTTTGCCGTCAAATGGCATCTTGACTGCGGAACCAAGTGTTGGTAAAAGTTTGATTTGACGCTGCAAATACAACTGCCTGCAGGTTGGTAACATAGATGACAACCTGTAGGGCATGGCGTCCTCTTCTCCATCCGAACATGGTGTCTCCAGATCCCATACGCTCCCCTGTGCAAGACCACGACATACTCTGGACGGAATATTTTCAGATGTGGATGCTCGCTTAGTTAAAGATTGGACTGGTGTTATCGATGCTGTTCTCGTTTTCGTGTGTTGCTATTCTTCCTCACTTCATCACCGTGTTTCTTAATATATTGTCATCTAAGGTTGCCCTCTTCAGCGGCGTTTTAACCGCCTTCATTATCCAAATCTCTGATAGGCTCCAGCCTGCACCTGGGGATGTGACGAACAAGATTCTTATCGCAATATACAATCGTACGATGGACGCTACAGCACCAATTGATCTTGAACAATTCCTTAGGCTGGATGAGGGCATTGAATGTCTACCAAAACTGGTTGCTGTACACAAGCTTGACAATTTCTATCCTGGTGGCAGCCCTAGCGATGGCTGCAAAATTGTGGGTTGTTAGGTACAGTCGCGAAGTAACAACTTCAGGACCCCCTCGTGCCAGCGCCAAGAGGCGGCAAGAATTTTTTAACGGACTCCTTGCGTGGAGGATGGAGAACTATATTGATGCAATGCCTCTCTTGGCCTTGACTGCTGTCCTACTATTCGTGTTTTTTATCCAGTCAGTCAACTCTTGGATGTCATTTAAGTACTCCTATTACAGCGCCTCCGTTCCTGTGAGACAGTCAGGTATCGCATATTTTGTTTCCGTCGTCCTCAACATAGGCTTTGCCTTCATCATCATCTCCTCCTTTCCGCTGCATTTATCACCATCTCCTCCTTTCCGCTGCATTTATCCCTGGCTCACCCTTCCGGTCACCATTCTCTGACTTTGTCGGCTTCATCCCCACAATCATACCTAACAAGCCAATTCCAACATTTTTCTCAAATCAGCCGGTTATTCGTTGGCGCCCGGTTTGCAACTTTCTCACTTCCATACCATTTTTGGCGGTTGGTGGTTATTACCTCGTCAAGGGGAACTCGGCGTCTTTTCCCTGCGTGTATTGGGCCATTGGGGGCCTCTTTGCATTGATGCGGAAAGGAAGAGAAAAGGACATGGCACCCCGTCTTCTCGGGCTTCCGGAATGGCTTCTCCTTTCCTCCATCGCGTGCTGGGTTCCTTCTTCAATGTTACTCTGGGCTACTTTGGTATTAAATTGTCCGAAACGACGCCGATGACAGTTGAAGCTGAAGCCATCGCGTAGTTGCCCAAGACATCGACTAACAAAGACCCTGCTTGGTTCCAAAAGGCCGTCCAAATCGCAGGAAAATCTTCTAATGCCCGTGCTCTGCTTGTGGAGAAGCTCCTCCCATTATTACGCCCCCTCATCACCTCTCTTCCTGATTATGGACTGGGGAGCATTACACATGAGCAGGAAGGGTACATAATCACTCTTGCAAATCTGATGGATTTTGCACCACAGCGGAAATCGTTCAGGCGCAACGAGGCTTCACTGAAACGACTGGGTCTACCGAAGGAGCTTATTGCTAGATTGGAGGAATTGCAGGCCTCAGGAGAGAAGTGTTCTCATAAGAAAGTTAACAATCAGGAGAAATGGAAAGACGGTTTGGTACGGTGCCCGAAAGCGTGCGTCAGCGATGCGGTGGTACGTATACACAGCTCGGACGCGGATGCAGTTGTCTAGCACTTAAGTTTTTTATTTAGTATGGGCCTTCATGCATCATGACTATGTTTGTCCTTTCAATGTGACCTGCTCACTGGGAGATGTCAATAGTATGGTGGTTCACGATGTTCCCAAGTTACATAGTCGCGTCTACATACACACATGTCAGACTATCAGAACAAGTCCAACTTTGAGAGATGGGGGTCCTATTGCACGCACTCCACCCCTCTAATACAAATCATCCAAAGTAATACGCGAAGGGCCGATAACGAATTCCGGTAGGGGCTTTCGACGAGGAGCCCTGATCGAGGGCATGAAGTGAGAGGGAAACATATCTCGACGACGTTGCCTTTTGTGTGGAACGAATTCGGCGTCTCCAGAATCCTCGTGGTAGGTCGCAGGGCCCCGAAGTCTGATTCCAGGTCTTTCATATGGGGTTCCACGATACCCCATATCAAGTTGGCTCCCGATAAGAAAGCGGAGAAGTTCTTTGCCTCCTGGTATTCCATGAGTTAGATTGTGAACTTGAGGTTCTGGTGTCGGTGACGTCGTTTCGTGCTCTTTTTCCTTCCCCTTCGAAGGGGGAGAATCTTCTACTTCATTCATGGATGTTTTCGAAGGCATATGATCGAATTGGAATGGGCTACGAGTCTGGATCCAAGTCAGATGGGAGGCTGGGAATGACAAATCTAGATACAAACTTTTCGAAATATGTCGGCTTCGTTTTCAGAATCTGAAATTTCAGCGACGTCACTGTTGAAATCATCCAGCGAATCCTCGTCATATGGATGGGGTGAGTCAGAGCGGAGATCTCGGTGCATGTCTCGGGAGTGGACGAGTTCACCATTCACGATGAGGCCATTCGCAAAGAGAGAACACATTGCCTACAACGAATATTGGGGGAGGGTGGGGCAGCGTGGGTGGGCAAGGAAAGAAAAAAAAAATGCCGTCGTTAGACTTCATATATATTCACCGACCCTGCAAACATGCTTCGTTCGTCCGCTCCGCTGTTCCAGAAATTATGTAAAACGCTGAAAATGGGGTAGCCGATAGAGTGGCACGCGTTTTTCTGTCGACAGATCGAGAGCCGAAGTCTGAGACCATATCCGAACACTAGCACCGGGTTACTGTCGTTGGTGAGACTTGTGGATTCCGAGAAACTAGTCCGGATGAGATGAGACTCATGAGGCAATGTTTCAGAATTCAATATCGGTTGGCGTAGGTTGAAGGTGAGGAAGGACACATGATATAATTAGAAATTTTCTTGGCGTACGAAATTACGAGACTAATTTTTCAAGTTGCCAGCCGCTCGGTATCTAAGTCGTGGAAAATATTAGTCGGGGCAAAGTCAGAAAGGTGTGTTGCCAAAAGTTGGGTGAGCGACCAGCTGGTTGATATAATCGAATGTTAGACTCGTGCTGGGTGCCTCCGCAATTATCGTGGGAATCACGTGTGGGCAACGCGTCAATCTCTAGTAGACTCCTAGACTCAAATGTCAGCACCACAAGATCTACAAGGTCCCATATCTCAGATTTATCATGAGAAGCAACAGCCAGGTTCAATGTTGTGTGCACAACACGCGTTGAACAACCTTCTTCGTAAGTTTTACTTTCATCACGTAAACGAAATATCTCATTTCATGTGTTCTTTGATAGAGGCGAACTATGTGAGCCCGCTGCGTGTGATGAGAGAATTGTGTCTCATGTTTAGACTCTAGTTCACCGCCCCGGACTTATCGAGCATCGCACGCGAACTTGATCAGCTCGAAATGAGTTACGACACCAACAGCAATGCTGTTAATACCAGCACCAATATGGATGATACTGGTACCTGTGCAAGTGAAACACTCTATCAAGTTGTTAACAGTTTTCATAGGCTTCTTCTCTGTTCAAGTTCTAGACAAAGCATTGGAAGTATGGGGTCTAAAGTACATCCCTCATCACAGCCATAACGTCTCATACTAAGATCTCTTGTTAGTCTTACGCCATGGCGAGGCGAGACCATGCGCCCTTATCATGAACACCCCGAGTAAGTCCCCACTGTCCAAAGTCGTTTTTCTCCTTACGTTTTATCGCAGAAAAATCCCTGCTTTCATTCTAAATCTAGATCTGCACTGGTTCACACTGCGACGATTTGGTGACGCCAATCCACTTATAGATGCAGATGAAGGGAATGGCCTTTGGTTCAATTTGAACTCTTCCTTGCCACGGCCTGAATGGCTGAGTAAAACATATCTTGGAATGGTAATCTCACAAGCAGAAGCAGAAGGCAAGTTTCAAAAGGAAATCACCTTTTTATATCTTTTATCCTCAAATTGATGACAGGATACTCCGTTTTTGCTGTGACGCAAGCAGACCCATTCAAGCCCCTCGCACTATTTCGTACACAAGTTGACACGATTTTCTCAATTATTGCCGAACCATCCTCCTCTTCAGCGAGAGGCTTGGAAAATTCACTAGCGACTCTCAAAGGGGGTTCTAAGCAACCAGGAGTAATAGATCAGAGCACCTATGAAGAGGAAGATTATGAACTTCAACAAGCATTGCAAGCCTCTTTGCAAGGTCCAAACCATTCATCTATCGGTGCACAAGCAGATATGTCGATAAGCCCAGATCCCTCTACACCGACCGGTGAGGTGGACCCAATAGCAGCTAGCATGGAGAGAAACCGAGTTCTGTTACAACGCATGCGCGAAGAGCAAGAATTCGCGCAGAGGGAGCTTTGGTCAGAATCCGACCTTTCTCCAGAGGAACAAGCCTCACTGGAAGACAGACGGGCCACCCTCCAGCGGCAGGAGGAAGAGGAAGAAAGGGAGTTGAGACGGGCGATCGAAGAAAGCGAAGCACTTGCCTGGGAGCACGCAGAGCGAATGGGGTATCCAACAGAACGAGCTCGGTCCCAACCCCAACCATCTCTCCCAACATATCCGACTCGTCCGCCCACAGTACAAACGCCTCCCATGCCTAGTCTTACCGATCCAGACTCGGATTCGGGGGATGACCAAACGTCGGAGAGCGTTGTTACTCATGAACCTGCCCAAGCCGAGCTGACTGTTGAGGAAATTCGACAAGCAAGGCTGGCACGTTTTGCGCAATGACATACTGGATGACGGACACCACATTACAATGTTTTACATATGAACTCAAATACTTGCACTATTGGATAGCAATGTGTGTCCTTCAAGGGCGGCTTGCGATAAAATACAGTGTAAATATAAAAGAGTACGCGGCAACGGAACAAGGCCAAATATGTGTACGAACGAGGCAAACTCAGTTGCAATTACATAAAAAGAGCGTGGCTGCGTATCCGCTGCCATAAAACTACGAGGTGGATGGACCAGGCATTGGATGCATGACAGAATTTCGCGTACTCCTGCCTGGAACAATTGATTCGCGCCTTGCTCTCAGCGAAACGATTGAATCCCGCAGCATCCCTCCCCTCCGGTTTTCACGATGGTGACGACGAGCAAAACGAAGGTACCGAGAAAATCGACCATTTTGTTGACGGGGGACTGGAAAAGCTTGTTGCTCTTGTCCTTGTTCCTGGTCTTGATCTTGTTCTTCGACGTCGAGATTTCCTGCTATCAAATTCTCGAGAGCCAAAAAATCTGTTGGAATATAAGTTTGTAAAAAGAAAAATGTAGGTAGATGCCTACCATGACGACAAATTGGGCAAGAACTGGAGAGCTTCAGAAGCCAGGGATCAACACATTGCTGGTGGAAGCAGTGTTTACCATCGCACGGCAAAACACGAATGTCGTCCCCTTCCTCAAAGTCTACAATGCATATAGGACATGTCTCTCGGCCTATCTGCGCCAGAGAAACGTCGTCATTGTTATTCAACGAGGTGGTGGACATGTTCATTGATAACGGTTCTCCTCGACCACGTGGACGAAGAAAGGTGTTCCTGGGAGTGGCTTCCTGTGCTGTAGCCGGTGGGGCAAGGGGATATCCTGGGGTTGGATCAGCACTGCTTCCGGGTACGGTTGATGACTCGTCAGACGAAGTTGACGCATCCTTCCGTCGTCCACGGTGCTCCAAGTGGACGAAGGATTCTGCGCCGGCGTTTTCTTCTTCATCTTTTCGGCCATCTTGCACTTCTGACGGGGCGCCCGCTGGTGGACCAAATTTGACAAGAGGGAAAGTGTCAAGAATGGCTCGAGTAAGACCCCTTGCCCTGCTCTGGGGCGGTGCTCCATTGTCTCCGCGGTGTGCTCTTGGTCCATAGCGTTCCGGATGTTGTAGCGCTCGGATAGCTCCCGAAACAATGACGATAATAAAGAGGCCAGAGACACATCCAGTGATGGCGTACAGTACAATCCTTTAACAACCAGATCAGAATGGGCGCATGAATCTCCATGACTACTTACATAGCAAGGGCATTTGAATTAGAAGGCCTTGAGCCGGGAGGAGTTCCGCCATTCGGATTAGTCGTGTTTGTTGCACCTGCCGCATCCTGCAAGTTGCCTGTGGCATTGTATGCCTTTAGCACAGCATACAAATAGCCTGCAGAAGCCGCATCGCCTGTCCTTATGGATTGTTCAATGACTATTTGGGAGTTATTAAGCCGTTTCGAGTCGTAAGAGTAGATGCTATCGTTTTGTGTCACAATCTGGCCAAACTGATATTCTATGAGTCTTGCACTCGTCAGGCTTTGTGTTGAGAAGATATCAAACACTTGGTCGAATGTTGAACGATTGGTGTACTCTTGATTGATGATGCAGGCGGCCGATGTGAGAGAATACAAGACCTGAAGGAACATGAGTTAGCTACGTTTGTAAGAGCATCAGGGTACATGGTTACAGCAGCGATGGCGCCTTTGTCTCTGGCCATGGTGAAAATGTCTTCTTCATACGACATGTTGGTGGCATTCCTATCGCATGACACAAGCGCAATCCATGGTGTTGACGCTAGACTGGAGATAAGTAAGTAAATCAGGTCAATGCTTTTAACACGCACTCGGTGCAGTCGAGTTGTTAACAGTTTCTTCGGAAAAATGAACCAAAGCGCCCTAAGGAGGTGATAAAAAACGTGTTCTTTGCATGGAGAGGTGAAAGATAAGCCACCCTGCTCATGCCAGTGCTCTCGTTGCCCGCCAACTGGAAAGATACATTCTCTGAATAAGATCTATAAGACGCGGGTAAGATAATTGTGTGAAATTGATTGGAATAAAGACAGAACCCCTTGGAGAACCAATGTAAGTTGAGTTTGGAGATGTCGGTGACGTTCAGACCCGCTGTTATTGCCTTCTCGGTATCGTTGCTAGGCACCGCAGGTATATAACATCGTGCACTGAACACATTAAGAGCGATGATGAGGACTAATTTACAGAAACCAAGCATAGCAAGGAGAAATGTGCCCTTTCGGGGCGGAGGTGCATTTGAAAGGGTGGATGACACGCGGAACGGCTGAACTGAAGCCGCGACTCCGGCCTCTATTGCACAACACGTGCAACGATTGTAACGATATCAGATTCAATGATCAGGCTAACTACTCCGTCGCAAACTCTGCATCATTTGCGCTAGAGATATTCTATTCGACATACTTGCCCCCTCCTTCTGGTGCATTGCCTCTGCATATCTGGGCACCAGTCAGCCCACAATTTTTGATGAATAAAGACAACAACCCACAAGAGCTTGTACCGCACCAACTCTTGCTCAATCTCCTCGATTTTCAGTCGTTGCTTGACTACTTCATTCTGATACTACTAATCAATCTTTGTATTAGGCGGATTAAAATCTGAACTCACCAGAACTTCTACATGTTCGACGTTCAACTGCCCCAGATTGTCCTCGAGCTTTTTACTGGTGGGGTATACGTAACGAGATCAGTTTTAATCATGATCAATCACTATAGTTTATTAAGACGCACACTTGATTGGATAAAGATCGATTACTACCCCTCAATTCGTCTATCAGAACGGTTTGTTTGGTAGTCTCTCTCTGAAATCATTTTCAGTACAGGATTATGGTACAAATAGTCATACGCACGACAAGATCCTCATATTCGTGTCTGTGCGAATCCAACATAAAGGGTGTTATTCGTAGCGACGCAGAGTCTTGCACAAATTGGTCCAGCCTATATCGAGGATTACCGTTTTCTCCTTCAGTATCACCTTCCGGGATCTGTAAACGATCAGTTAGACACCGTTGACTCATGGAGCAGACGGAACAGACGAGGTAACAATCAAACAATTTGTTGTTCAGAAAAACAACAATTTCATCAAATTTTAGCGAAAGAAGTGCTTCCTCGTTCTTCTTCAACAAATTGATGCTAAACATGAAGATGGCTTCAATGCCATTTGCCAAGATGGTGTCATATATTCGGAAAACAACTTCAAGAGGAAATCTGATTATTCAGTATTAAATACATAATAAAGGCATTACTGAGGGGATACATACCGGTAACTGAAGATGGTCAAAAACCACTGGGAACAATACATGCTTGACCTGACGCCCTGCCGCAGGAAATGGAAATGGAGCACAGGAAGCAACTCCTCAAGTAATCGATCAAACTAGATGGGACGTTCAGGAGACTAGTAAAGATCACCATCAGAACTTACTTGAAACTATGAGACTTTATTAGTTGAGGTAATCAAATGAGGACAAACTTCACTCACAAGTCGCATTTGAAGTCTTGGCATTTCTGGAAGAAAGTGGCCTTGCAGATCATATACCGTCATTAACCTCACAAGCAGAGAGAACGCTTCTTCGTCTGGCATCTAGTTCTCTAGGTCAACAACGGCTACCGCGGCATAGTGGTTGATTCGTACATTTAGTAACAAAATAGCAACGATGAATGGTAGACCTTGGCAGTAGCCTACTTTGGGATCATATCTGAAGAGAAGAAGTAAGTTCTTTGGAAGGTGATCGAATGAGGAAATACTCACAGAGAGTAAGCCTTCAGTACATTAAAAAGATTTTCCTGTCCAATGCCTTGACCGTCCGTAAAGTAATTGTGATGAGGAAAGGTTCTGTAACAAGAATCAACAAAATAATGTAGAAAAACATTTTGGTTCTACAAACCTTCCAAGATCTCGTGTGATTGATTTCTCGTATACACTTGTTTCCTTGAGGAGCCTCAAGTAAGTAGCCTCGAGTTCTGGGTCTTTTGATACGGCCCTATGACATCCGAGCTTAAGTCAAGTACCATCGAATGAACACCACCTTACATATGTTGCCACATCATTCCTCGAAGAGTTGCTGGAATGCCTTTTTGAATGGCTTGGGCTAATTCTTCCGGTCTCTTGGCCGCAAAATCACTATAGTCTATATATGTGCATTGATCAAAATCGACTTGAATCTTAGCATGCGAACTTGCAGACCAGATATGACGGCTCCCCAGAAATCTTTACACCAGAAGTTCAGAAAGTAAAGTTTAGTCAAGAGGCACAATACACACCCCAATCAATAGAAGATTCCGATGTTGTCATCTGATTCTCCTGCAGTCGATGGAATTCTTCCTGGAGCTTCAAATGTCCATCCACACTTCCTCGGTTAGGGTTGGGCGATAAGTCAACACGGTTGGCTAGTAAGGAGTTATTCCTACTATGAGTTGACCGTATCGTGATGGTCGATGCAGTCCTCTTATGTGATTTCGCTGTCTCCTTAAGAGAGGAAATTACTGGGAATTGAATAGGGACTGCACGGGGTAAAGGAAGTAGGGTATTCGCTGTATCTTCAGATACGCCGCCATTTTGGATATCTTCCTCTTTTCCCTCGTCTACTCCCCCCTTCTGTGGCCGCGAAGGTGGAGGCGGGGTTGGAACATCCAAAGGCCGGGCACTGAGAGCTACGGGGGAGAAAGAATCGTCATCGAGAGCAATGTCATTAAAGTCGGAGACTGCGACCGAATCACGTTCCAGAAGCCTATCAGTAGTGATACTCAGCTTGTTGAGTTGCGGAGAATAAAGCGATTCTAGGGGGTCAGGTTGCACGGTGGCGCCTATCACTGGAGGAAGCTTGAAGGGTACGCGACTTGGGGTCATTAGGACAACTGCCTAGCTGGAAGTTTTTAGTTCATGAAATAGTGCTGCGAGATAGTGGGTATGCAGAAAGACTGTGGGTTGTATCCGCTTCAAGTTCTAGGGAGGATGCAGGAGCCTGAGTGGGGTTAATTCACTGACTGCCTCTTATGTAATCATGGCGTCCTTCAAGTTCGAGTGACCACCAACAGAGACGGTTCGAGTGCATCTACCAAAGTATATTATTGGATAGAGTGCGTTCTATGCAGTCTAAACTAAGTTTCATGCGCTAAAGTTCAAATAGGAAAATATGGCGACTCTTCGCAAATGGTTCTCATTGCGAACATTTCGCCAGCGTCCAGCAGGAGTTATCGTGGATGTGCCCAACGATTCACCGAGCAATGTGGCTCAAGTACTCTCTACCATTTCACATCTCATCAAGTCAGCAGGAGTTTATTGGTGTGTTGTGGGTGACTTGCTGTTGGCGCACTATCTTGCTAAACAAGTTACTGGAGTATGTCTCTTGACCTATCCTAACCATATTTGACCTTAATTACCCGTAGGATATCGAAGTCTGCGTGATATCAAAGAGGTCGAATCACTCTTTGACTCGTCAACCGAATTCTGTTTTCGAATTCGGGATGGTACATCCGAAGGTTGTTCTGCACACTTGGAGAATCTTCCACGTTTCAAAGTCAGGGGAATGAGCCAGTTCTTTTGCATCGGTACAGAACGTCATTATGGTTTAAATCCTACTGCATTTTTGGACCTCTTGGAAGTGTCGATCTGTCGTTTCCCCCTCTTACCCCTTCCCCGCTATGTGCAGGGTCTTGCAAATGTTGTGACAAGTCATGGAAAAAAGAATGAGACCTTTTCCACGCAAATTGAGCATCTTATCGATGGAATGGACCTGGATGAAGAATGGTGTCGCAAATACCTCGATGGACCAGCAGAAGTATACGTTCGGAATAAGAGTACATCGACTGCAAAAAAGAACAGAGTGGGTTCCCACCCAAAGTATGAAGGCAAATTGACCACGTTCATTCATGACGAAAGGGGGCGACAGACAGCTTTGAGGGTAATCGGTCGCACGATGGAATACCTTGGTAAGAACTTCACGGATAGACCAATATCTCCTGAACTAAACCCTCTCTTTCCAGGGATTCCTACTTCGTCAAATGGTGAGTCAAGTTCTATTGTGCAAAAATCTTTCTCATGCAGCACTCAGGTTGTGCTTTTCCTATCCAGGTTGTGAGTGATCTCCACCTGGAATTTTCATTCCGTGGTCAAGGAAATAGTACAATGGCAGGATATGATGCCTTTGACTGCAAACCTTGCAGTCCAGTGTTGGCATTGCTAGGCGATATTGGTTTAGTGTCCCACGAGGGTCTCTTCGTCTTTTTACGGCGCCAACTGCTCAAGTACGAGAAGATACTCTATGTTATGGGCAATCACGAATTCTACTCTGGTTCCTATGTGTGTATCTACTTTTTTTGCTTTCACTTGCCAGTTGATTTACCGATGTAGGAACTCGCAAAGGCTCGGATGAAATTATTTGCTGATGAAATCAAGAAGCAAAGAAACTCAGAAAATGCTCCTGGGGAGTTTATCCTGCTGGACCAAACAAGAGTCGATCTCGACGCCAGAACCACCGTCCTCGGGTGTACCCTTTGGTCGAATATTCCCACTACCGCTTCTGAAGAAGTTGGACTTCGACTTAATGACTTTAAACAGATCTCTCAATGGACAGTCGAGACCCAACTCAGCGCACAGAGCAGATGCAACCTGGCTTGACGAGGAGTGTGCAAAAATCAGAACGGAGGAACCGGATCGCCGTATAATCGTGTTAACACATTATGCGCCGGCCATGTCAGGTACAAGTGCGCCTCGGCATGAAAACCAGTCTGCGAATATCAGAACAGCGTTCGCAACGGACATGAGCAGTCGGTCATGTTGGGAACCACCTGTGAAAGTATGGGCATTTGGGCATACGCACTTTTGTTGCGACTTCATGATGAACAATGTGCGCATTCTAAGCAACCAGAGGGGGTATGAAGGTATAGAGACACGAAACAGCTCATTCAGAGATGATTTTGTGCTCTACATCTGAGGAAGGCAGACTCTTAAAAAAGTGAGTCGATCGCGTCATCTCTGAGGCCTCATTACTTTGGACCTACTTTGCTTTCGAATCAAGCATCGTCACTTCGGAATCAAAAACAAGACTGCAATTCATAGAACGCATTTCTTACTTATTAAACCAGTGTACGCCAGCACGCAGAGTAAGCCAGGGTTAACGGTGGCCAAACCCTGACTGAAATATGAGATCCCTTCGAAGGCTCGAACAGCCAAGGAAGAGTCTGCAACCCCATCGTGCTATTGCAACGTGACCGCTATCCACACCGAAGAAAGGCCAGGTCAGAATCTCAGCATAAAGGTAAGCGGTTAGCAGTAACGCAATTGAAGATTTACACCCGTGGTAACTCAAATTTGTTCCGAATGGCCGGAATGGTATGATCTGTCTGAACATTGGCCGACAGTGAAATAACAACTAGAAACTTACAATCACGCTGGTGTCAGTTTCTAGGATCATACGCACCATATAGATAAGCTCGTAAAGCAAGGGGAATTTGCAACGAGTGAGGGACCACAGTCTGCAAGAAAACGATCCGAATAGAACGAGTCTCTCTGAAGTATTGAAGCGAAGACTAGCGAATACCATGCAAAGGGACACAGCACCAAACCAAGTTCTTTCTCTTGGACATCCTCAAAGAAACCAGAAGATGCGTTGACCCTGAAAGAGAACAACCAAAGAAGAGGTTTTGTTGGCAGGAAAAGGCAAGGGATTAGCCTAAAAGGGTTATGGCTTGGATTACTTCTTGTGGGAGTGACTCTGAACCGAGTAAACGTTGTTGGAAATGGAAGACACCGGCATCCGGCCAAATGTTTGCTAATGGCTCGATGTCAGAAGTCTCCGGTAGTAAGTTACCAGCTTGCAGCTTACTCATGGAGTCCGGTTACCAGCAGGCTACTCACCGACACTCCGATGTCTACGGGTTACCGGCCAACGGTAAACGTTTGAACCTGTGCACTGCACATCGGAAACTAGTTTGAGAGTAGTCTACTGGTGGACCGAAGAAGTGATTCCGGGTATCTTGATCACATTGATCGCGAGGTCGCCATCATAGATTGCGATGCTAGACGACACAAGGGACACCTACAAAGCAATCTCCGTTCGACATCTCAGCGCTTACGACTGCCCCGTAACCTCCCTACGCTGATCTCCGTGAGGTTACCGCAGAAGGAAACTATCAAGTCAGTCTAATATTCTATAACGTCTAGTAATCGATTTCATCCCATTAAGTAGCTTCATATTTTACATGTAAGAAGCGGGTATCAGAGGTAAGATTATGCAGAAGATGATGCGAAGGGGGAGAAGAGAAGATCAAAGGCGATGCATATGATGATAGTAGTAATACAACATGTCGAAATCGCGAAACGAAGATAGGCGTTGAGAGGGTCCACGAGTCCATCAAGTACTGTGTTCTGAATCGGAGTTGCATGATAGTTGCCAATGGTTTGAGGGATCGTCTAGGGAATCGGGTTGGAAACAAAGGTGCTCTAGCTCCAGGAGAAAGTTGCCGTCCTTCCATGATTCGGATGTGTCGTGAGCACGGACTATTTTCCACCCCATGTATGTCGAACAAGAAGAACATGTGAGTTCCTGCATTGTATGAGCACCCGTCTTCATTAGTTGTACATTGGGAGGAGCAGAGTTGATATTATAGCTGGAATGAGAACGGATGTCAGAATCTGACTCGAAGGTAGTGAGTGAGTGGAGCGACTCACGCCTCCGTGAATAGAGAGGCTTTCCCTGAAAAACCCCGAAATGCAAGGCTTGAGCCGACCGGAAGCTGTTGTCAAGAATGTGAGAGCACGATCGGAAACTAGCAGGAAGCCAACGTACTGCAGACTCAGGAAATAGGACGTTCTGGGAGGTAATGCAAGTGCGACAAGTTTTGCAGATGAGGGACCTTGGGATTCTTGGTAATGGGCGCCGTCTGGACTGCATTAATGGTCTAGGGCCTGGTAGAGTGGGCAGCTTGCGCGGAGACCATTGGCGATGAATTCTGCCCGGGCTCATCATGGATCGTGCTTGAGGGGGCAAGCTGGTGGTGCCGAGTGCAAGCCTGCCCTTATATGAAAGCCTGACCTGCTCCGGCTTGCCAAATGGATCAAAATATGATCCTGAGGTGCAGCCTCATTTTTATGTCAGGATGTCGCTTTCCTCTACATTGCACCACTTTCAGATCTCTGTGCCAACTCCCACTGTGGAAAAGGGTCCATGGTGTCGGCAACTCGGATATATTATCTTATGTCGGCCAAGTCCGATCCGGATGCGATGCGGGGCTCTCTGACAATCCCCAATGGCTGAATTTCTCGTTTGCTCAGGCGCAAATGTCCTGCTCCCGGAAGCCACTCTCCCTGTCCCAGCAACCATTATCGTCGACAGATCAACCGGAAAGATCGTCAATGTCCGACCAATCCAGCTCACCCGCGAGCAACTCATCTTGGAGTCCGTTGAATGGATCGACGCAGCCGATAATATCGTTTTGCCTGGTCTAATAGAGTATATGGCCCCTCATATCTGTCATATGACATCCTCATATTTCGATCTAGCCCTCATGTCCACCTTAATGAACCGGGTCGTACCGCATGGGAAGGTTTCTGGACGGGAACCAGGGCTGCTTCTGCCGGTGGCATCACCACCCTGGTCGATATGCCTTTGAATTCAATACCCCCTACTACAACGGTACCAAACCTTGACGCCAAACGCCATGCAGCTCAAGGTCAATGTTACACAGACATCGCTTTCTGGGGTGGGGTCATTCCTGGCAACCAAGTCTGTGTTTCGCTGCGTCTCCCTACTGAACTATTCCTGACTTGCTTCGCCCGAATAGATCCATTTAAAGCCATTACTTGAAGCTGGTGTTTGCGGCTTCAAATGTTTCCTCATTAACAGCGGCGTCGAAGTAAATTTACTTTATAACTTTCAAAATTGAGTAGACGTTGATACAGAATTGGTTAGGAATTTCCCTGTGTTGCCGAGGCCGATTTAGATTTGGCCATGAAGGAATTGGATGTGAGACTGCACAAAATCACCTGGTTTCATATCTCACGCATCTACGCAGGAAGCATCAGGTGTCCTTCTGTTCCACGCTGAGCTCGAGGATTCGACCGACAATCCCGACGATTCTGACCCAAGGAAATACTCCACCTTCTTAGCCTCTCGCCCACAGACGTTGGAAACAAGAGCAATCTCCTTGGTCATCGAGCTCCAAAAGCGATATCCTAATGTTCGGTGCCACATCGTACATCTCACAGCTGCCTCGGCTCTTCCCATGATCAAGGAAGCAAAAGCTTCAGGTCTGCCCCTGACTGTCGAAACTTGCTTTCACTACCTCTGTCTGGCAGCTGAGGACATACCCGATGGACATCCAGAGTTCAAGTGTTGTCCTCCAGTTCGGGAGTCCTCAAACCGCGACAAACTTTGGGAGGCTCTCCGGGATGGTACTATCGATTGTGTAGTTTCTGACCATAGCCCATGCGTTGCCGAATTGAAGCATTTTGGCAGTGGTGACATCATGTCCGCATGGGGTGGAATCAGTACATTGGGACTCGGACTCAGTCTGTTATGGACAGAAGGGCGGAAACGGGGTGTAACCCTCAAGGAGGTTGTCGACTGGATGGCTACGAAGACTGCAAAGCATGCGGGTTTCCAGCGCCGGAAGGGGCGATTGGAAATTGGATATGATGGCGACTTTTTGGTTTGGGACAAAGATGCGGAATTTGAAGTAATTCTTTAAAGTTATGTTAACCTTGTCTTTCGATTGACAACCCTCGCACTAGGTTACCGACAATTTGCTGCAATACAGGAACAAGGTTTCCCCGTATAAAGGCATGAAATTACGTGGTCGTGTGGTCCAAACATATTTGCGTGGCAACAAAGTGTATGATCATGTCAGTGGATTCGGTTCACCGTCAGGAAGGTTGTTGGAAATGCAGTTGGATCAAAGTGTTAATTAACATACGAGTCTACTCAGCATTGATAATGGGTATCACTTGCTTTCGCCCTGAGACGGGCCAAAATTCTACCATGGTGCTTGCTTCCCATATCCTTCCACCTCTGGCTACGAGGAGAATCTGCCCTGTCTTATTACTGATCTGTCCGCTGAGGAGATCGATTCCTGGTGGAAAGACCAAAAAGTCTGCCAGTTTCCCAGGAGAAAGGGATCCCAGAGACGAAAATAAGCCGAGCGTTTTCGCACCAGATGCTGTAGCCGCCAAGAGGACCTACAATAATAAAATTATGGTTAAGATATGCATTTATCACAAATTCGACACCCACTTCGTAATTGCTGAGCCCTCCTGCGGCAAAAAAGTCCATTTCAGCGAGGTAGTTCAACCCAATGGGTGGTTCCCCATGAGCACCAATGTTTGCTATCAGACCCTTTCGTATCATCGTGGCAGCAGAAGCAGAAGTGTTGTAAAATGCAAACGCTGATAGAAATTATCATTCAGCCTGGTCAATGTGAAGAGAGTCAAAAGACTTACAGTTCTTTGGACGAGAAGTCGTTTCACTCAGAGATTCGAGTATATCGTGTTTCGTAAACCGTCGCAACCTATATTTTCAATTGAGCCGCGAAAAAAAGTGTCACGATATTCGTACTTGGGATCATTGGGAACGTCATGTGTAGCCCATACAAACTGTTCTCCAAAAGCCCCACCATAATTAACGATATGAGTTGGTGTATATCCAGTGCCGCTAAGCGCAAAGAGAGTTAATACATCGTCATAGAGCCGTGAGATCGGTATGGCATGTTCCACGGTCGTCATTCCTGGAAGCGGAAATCCTCATCAATCACCGCATAATATTAATTTGCAGATCTCCCACTCGACTCACCATCAATGATATATGTCAAGTCCCAATCGTAATTCATACCTCCTTCTGGAACGCAAAGCATCGTCATGTTTCGAGCAGCCTTGAGAAGGCGTTGCCTCGAAGCCCTAGAACATTATTGATCAAAAACACATTTTTGTACTAGGGTTCTACTCACCGCGATGGGAGGTTATAATTTTTATATGATATACTTGCAGGACCACCTTCGGCCTTGATCCTAGTCAAAGCAGAAACTGCTTCATCCATATCTGTGATGGTTTGATGAAGCGAAGGTTCGCCAGCTCCATAGATAGCATGACCAACGGAGAAGATCCGGGGACCTATCGTCTTCCCACTTTCGACGCGGCTGCGTTCCACAAAACTTTCCACGTTGTGCGCACTAGGACTATGAGCAGGGTGGTGAGTGTTAAATTTTTGGAAGCAGGTTGGTGAAGGTACGCACTTGTGTAAAGTCGTTACGCCATATGCAAGGAATGTTTCAAGTTCCCATGATTTGGCAGGAAATCTATCTCCAAATCCTTCCCAGTGTGCATGGACGTCAATGAAGCCGGGTATAACAAAACCTGGTTGGTGAAGATAAGAAAAAGACATCAACAGATGACACAAAAACTGACCTCCATTGGCGTTGATGACAGTGCGACCCTCGAGCAGTTTTCGATCATCTATCCGTTTTCCAACGCGTGTAATAACACCACCCTGAACGATGAGTGCACCATTTCGAATGAGGTCTTTTTCCAAGTCACCAGTGGCCATCGTCAGGATCGTCGCATTATTGATGATAACTAGATCTGAATTGCTAGCGTCACTAGAGTTCTCAGCAGCCTCCTTCTTCATTCTGAAGATATCTGTAGAGTGCTCAACATCGAGGCGATGGAACTCAACCAATGACTTGACACAAGAGATCCCGTATGTATAACGGTCGTGTTGAATTTCATTCGAACACTTCACAAGCTGGGATATTTCGAGCGAATGAAGGTATGGGCCTGAGACACTATAAGTCAAAAAAAAAAATAATAATAAAGGAGAGGGAGAAGATTTACCTAGAAACCAGAACAAATACCTTCCGTCCCTTGACCAAGTAATATCATGCCCTCCATCCAGGCTCGCCCTTACCAAGCCATCCGTTGCGTTCCCGGGCTTTGACCACACTGCCTCATCCACTCCTACATTGTGAGCGGGTACAAGGTACACATGGAAGAAATCCACAAATGCGATATGCTTTTCCACATCGGTGCCAGAGGAGACGGCAATTTCGGTGGACATTTCTCCAGACGCCAGTGTCTGATGTTGGCCGGATGATAAGTCAAGAGTAAAGGCCCGAGAGGACTGTTGGATCAGAAGGACCTTGTTGGTGGATAGGAATCGCATGTCAACACGATCTAAAATATCGATTTCCGATGGAATGAATTGGATGTTTCGGACTATGACCACTTGGTCTTCTGACGACGGCAGAGTGATGTCAGCAATGTAAAGTCCGGGATTTGCTGTGGCAAGGATGTCACCAGAGAGGTAACTTCCACCAGCTTTGATAAAGGCGATCGTCCTTTTTCTTCCCTGGCAATCACAGATGGTTGGTGAAAAATATCGTCCAAGGGGAAAACCAATGACGCTGAATGCTTTGTTGTGCTCCAAATCTACTATCTCGAACTGGCTGTAATTCAAACTGGTCCATCGGACGTGAATTATGAAATCTTCTGCATTGCGGATAAAGGAAGGCGAGAAGTAGGTTGCTTCTTCGTCCAAGACGGGAACCACTGCCGTTTTGCGTGTGGATATGTCGTGCCAGTAGTTCATCCCACCAGCTTGGAAAACAACCCTTCTTCCATAATCATCGATTCTGAGGTCCTTGAAGGAGCGTACTGTTTGTGTGTTTCGAGTTTCGAGCTCTACCAGGTCGAAGTCCTCATGGCGGATTTCGGCGAGGCGTTTCTCGATGTGCGCAGTGAAGCGAATCGGATGGGGCAGGTTGGCGGAGGCAACACGCTCTCCTCGAGAATTCACTGACAGGGGTACTGAATAAATTTGTCCTGCTGCCCAGATAATGATGGCACTATCATCTGGTGTGAAGGAGAATGAGGGATAGGTTCCCATAGGCGGATAAGCATTAGTTAGGTCGTAGGTTAGGCCGTGCCATATGTGATGGATAGAGCCAGTTTGAAGGTCTCTAAATATTAAAAGTCAGTAATGGGACAGGAAAAAGAACAAAAGTAGGTTACTTGAGGACCAAAGCTTCTTTGTCCCTCACTCTGCGAACAAATGCAAGCGTGCGAAGGTCTCGAGATAACTCTGGACGACTTGCGCCACCGGCAAAAGAATCCACTAGGCGCTGTGTTGCCTTCGTTGTCAAGTTGTACTCAAAAATCGCGTATATTCCAGAATGAACATCTAAATGTTTGATGGAATTAGTAATTTATAAAAAGTAACAATCTCCTCAAGACTGACCTTTGGAATACGTGAATGTACTTGAGTCAATAATATTCTTCGAATATATAAGAGCGTCGTTTCCATTCCAGATGAGCTGCTCGGGCCCGATCTGTTGGTTGCCATAATCTTCAGGGCTCCACCCACGCGGCAACGTACGGCCAACCACGCGGGTACCACTGCCGACTGTGATTGGTTTCTGTTCCCTTCTGAGTTCCTCCACAGTAGGTACGGAGTACGTCCATCCTTCACCTGCACCAAGAGAACGTCCAGAGGTATACCACTTTGTGGCGATCACTGCTGAACCAGAGGGGTGGAAACGAGCATCGCTAACCCATCGATATGTTTCATTTGTAATGCGACGAGCTAGGATGCAGACCTCAGAGGCCACGTAAATGGAGATAAATGGTATTCAAGTGTACCTTCTAGACGGCCCTCGTGCATCAACCTATTCCGCTTCCTCTGCGTGTCCTCTGGGACACCGGATTTCGTGTTGTTGAGCCCGAGTTGTAAGTCACTGGCACGTTTCCGTTTCAACTCCATGTCTTCGCATCCTGTCCATTCCATAGCCCAGATATTTTCAACGCCAAGTTCAGCATCGCTTCTGAAGACCAATCTGTCTCCATTCGGTGAAAAGTGGGGATCCGAATCGAACGGGGCCCCTGTAAGAATTGGTCGAGCCTTAATCGGCACGTCCGTCAGGACGGGAGAGTGCTGTTGACTTGCGTAGTCACCATTCGATGACCGCAGTGCCAGACCAGGGAGGCAGTAGAGGTCTCCGATCATGTCAAAGACAATGTCCCCTGAAATGGGATGGACGTCAAGACGGAGCCATGTACCTTCCTGCACGTCGTACTCTAGTTTTCGAGGATAATCAAAGTCCGTCGATATATCCCAAGGCGTTTGTTGTCGAATGGGCCATATGTCATCCTTCCATTCTGACGCTGGGTCGAGGGATTGTTCCACCTTGTAGGAATTACGAGAAAGAAGGAGTGGCCACGGAGAAAAGGCTGCCACCGAGGTTAGAAGGAGATATGGGATTATCCAACGAAGCCGACGGTGTTTGTTTCCCTGCCATGGGACAACCAGGAATTTTTCCTGGGAGTTCGAAAGTGACGAATACTGTCCCTTTCGAGTAAACATATGAAATATGCGAATGGCGGGTTGCAGAAAGCAGCTAAGCTCGCCTGTTCAAGACCATGTCAATATTTAACTTGGATCCACCCGAATAGAACTGCCAGGACCCGAAAACTGGCATCGAATGCATAAATTTTTATAAAAATGGCCATCACGGTGGGAAAGGGCCTGAGGCCACAGATACTCACAGTTGAAGCCTTTTTTCTTCACGCCCAATGAGCTAGTTTTTGTTACACTGCCCATTTATGTTATGTAAGTGGTTGAAAACAACAGCAGAGTCAAAATGTATAGTCATTTGCTGGGAGACAGCATAATGGTATACTAAGTTGTCGCTCGTTGATCGACAATACTCACTAGATTTTCCTGATGGCCGGGATTTCAGAAGTATGAACCAAGGAGGTACGTGAGAACAAAATTAAGTATTATTGACCAAATTTAGCAGACGGGAAATCATGATCAATGAGTGTTCTACGACACACTCGTCTGCCGGGCTCACGAAACGTGAGGCAGCTGATATTTTTCCAAAGGAACTTGACCACTTCCAGGCTTGAATTACCCTATTCCCGTCACCGTCACGGTTTCAGACGCCGTGCGTCACAGGCAACGAGCAGTCCGTGGATCTTCTATCCAACATGCGTGGTTTTGCTCGGCACTGCTGGGTTTATTGGATATAACACCTCGCAACCTTTTAGGCACACAGCCCTAGCTGTAGTGCGGTGTTCCCGAGTGGCAGGTAAGCAGATCGCCTTTCGGGTCACATATATTTCCTTCACATTTTGCAGGTGCCGCAATATTTAGTGGCTTTGATTATAAGGTGACTATGGTCGGTACATACGACTCTGTAGAACACGAGGCAAATGCATATTCAGAGTGCCACACCCGGAGTGCGAAACGGGTTTTGAAGGCACTGTTGGCCAACGGAGGTCAGGTTTTGTCAATGAATCCACTCTATATATCAGTCTGATTCTTCGTTCCTAGGTATTTTCATCAAGCTGGGCCAGCACATGGCTTCTTTGGATGTACTTCCCAAGGAATGGACTCAAACCATGGCCGTCCTCCAGGATAAATGTGAACCAACCCCCTATGAGGATATCGAAGCATTGTTTCTCCACGACATGGGTGCCCCCGTAGCCGAAATCTTTGATGATTTCGATAAAACTCCCATTGGTGTGGCGAGCTTGGCTCAAGTGCATGTTGGTCACCACAAGTCATCGGGGCACCTTGTTGCCGTAAAGGTGCTTGTCTTCGTCCTCTTCGGTGAAACAACGGGTTGATCAAGGAACCAGCTTCAACATCCACACCTCGAAGAATTTTGTGATGTTGACATGGAAATGGTTGATGCGACCTTGGGTTTGTTGTCTTCTTCGCGAGCTGAGTTGGTGACCGAATAAACATTTAGGTTGGATCAAGTATTGGTTTCCTCATTTCGAGTTCACTTGGCTTGGAGTAGGTCTTCAGTTTCTCTGACAGTGTAGTCGCTAATATTTAAGGTACGTAGGAGGAAATGCGTACAAACCTTCCAAGAGAAATGGACTTTGTGGTCGAAGCTCAGAACGCTGCCAGGACAGTGCAAGAATTTTGTACCATCCGAACATCTTTATACATCCCAGAAGTCATCCACGCATCTAAGAGAGTCTTGATTATGGAGTATATCCAAGGTGGACGTGTGGATGACCTGCCTTATCTCGCAAAGCACGGGATCGACCGCAATAAAGTTGCTATTGAGCTTTCTAGGATATTTAATCAAATGGTCTTTATCCATGGGTGGTTTCATGCTGTGAGTACGATGAAATACCTAGACTCCGCAGAAATATTCATCATGGATGTATAGGACCCCCACCCAGGTACGATATTCAATCCCTGGGATTGGTTGATTTTCACAACTATGCTTGGTTGTAGGGAACCTATTGATTCGACCTACGGCCTCACTTTCGAGGTCACCATATAACTTTGAGATTGTTCTTCTGGACCATGGCCTATATTTCGACCTCACCGACGAGTTGCGGTTCAATTATGCTAAATTATGGTTGGCACTTATTGCGAATGCGTCTCCAACGACGATCGCCGAGCGAAGGAAGTATGCACAATTAGTAGGAAATATTGGTCCAGAACTTGTGTGTCCCTCTTTTCTCGTTATGATTCGTGTGCCACTGATGTCATTACTAGTATCCAGTCTTTGAATCCGCTATTACAGGCCGAATAGCATTGAAGGATAGTTGGGAAGATGAACAGGATTCCAGTCTTGATCGTGCGACAAGTATGATCGACATGACCCGACAGACAGATGAAGAAAGGGCCGCGATTCGGAATGCGGTTGTGCAGAGGGAGGGGGTGCTTATTTCCGTGTTTGACATATTGAGAAGGATTCCAAGAAGGGTGCTGATGGTACTGAAACTGAATGACTTAACAAGGTAAGTGAAGAATTGCTACTCAATGACCAAGTTCTGATTGTAACGCAATTAGGAGTCTTGACAGATCACTAAATACTACTCACGCAGATGTAGGCCTGTCATTGGGTTTCTGTCCACCTTTCTTTTCACATTTATCAACAGGTTCGGATATTTGTTGTTATGGCAAAATATTGTGTCAAGGCTGTATGGCTAGAGGACAGGAAACGCTTGACTAGTAGAATTTACCGACATGGATTGCTCTCCATAAGCCTTTTATTCGATTATTTCTCTTGCTGGTGGTGCGATCCATACTTCATTCTAAATTTAAGCTTCATACTGACTGTTACAGGGATTACGAACTATCCTACAAAAAATTGTCCTTCATGGAAACTTTCATGGACTCTCGAGCTTCTTTCAAGAAAACGATGGCATGGTTTCATGGGTTATGGTCGCGTGGCCTAGTTGGGGCTCACGATGCTGCATTTGGACTGCCACCTCCACCAAAATAGAGATATTTGTGGTTAAATGAATACGGCAAGACTGAACAGGACATACAGACAACTCAAAAGGATTCATTTCTTAAGTTTCTCAAACAGTTCATCGATAATTGAAGATGATTCTCGGAGATTTCGCCACTAGAGAATGACAGCGAGATAAAAGAGGGGATTAAGCGTTAGGCTGCTGAAGCTTACCTGTTCCAATTGGAGAGAAATACCCTTTTTGCCTGGTTTTTCTTCGCCTTCCGCACCGTAATATTCGCGTATGTCCAGGAGAGCCGTGCCTTTAAAAGACCGCACTACAGCGCGGCGCTTTTTGCCTAAATCTATGTATTTGTCGCCTTCGGAATTGGTTTGAACAGAACCCTTTGTCTGGAAATAGTGGGTTGAAAAGGAACTGAGTGCACGAAGAGACGTACCGTTGTTGCGTTTTCATCTGCTTCGATCTTACTCTTCTTAGATTTTAGTAGATTTTTCTTCTATCCGATATCCTTCCCTCAATACGAGCTGAACTGAAATACAACTGAGATGCTTACAGACGAGCCTTTCTTGCGTGAGGAAGTAGAGGGTTCGTCCCCTGAACCACCGTCTTCTGAAAAACTCGCATCTTCATTGTCTTGGTCGAAATCTCGAATTCGTTTGGGCATGGCTGGTAAGCGCTTAAGCTGACTTGAGTAGTCACTAGTTGACAATGTGGACACGTTATGTGTCACACGGGAACTTGCGACGACGTCAGCTTCGCCAAACACTCATCAAACTTGTGGATTGCAGCCACTATCAGCTGTTTCATCTTGCTCACAACATTATCACAAACCCTACTTTAGAACGCAGACTTACGACCAAATAACTTACATAGCTATTTTTCGTGGGTCAGCCCTAGAAAATGAAGATCCCGCCTAAATCAAAAAAGGCGATGCCTCCAGTAAGTGTCTCTTGGCGCCAATTGGCGCGTATCGCGCAAGGCGAACCTAACAAAAAATTAATAGCCTCCAGCTGTGGCTGCCCTCATCTCCTCGCTTCTTAAAGCTTCAGATGACGAGCTCACAGCTGTCCTGAAAGATATTGATACATGGAAGTGGCCACGTACAGATCTCAACGCATGGATCAAAGTTTTAAACAGGTTTGACGATGTAATGGATTCAATCATCCGAGAATACAGTGTAGAGAAACTCCAACTTGAGCCCTTCAGCGAGTCTACGAAAGAAATTCTCTCGGAGATTTTGCGCTTCGAACGGTTGTTGTTGGAGTATTCGACAAATAGGAAGACCTTCAGCTCCTATGACGTGAGTCAACATTTGCACGACTGATGTGTTTCTCTAATTTGTAATAATATAGCGTCTGAACAACCTTCTTTCCTCCGCCGATCTGGAGATCGTTATATTGGCGCTTAATGTACTCCTCCGCCCTTCCCAGCAATATTCCTCCCAACAGCCTGTTTCCCATCTGAGCATCTCGACTACGCGGTTGCAGTCATTGGCCAAGCGGTGGTCGCATCTACGTGAACATGGAATTGGCCTTCTGGAACTTGCGTCAGAACAAAATGGAGATCTTGACAACGTCCCTCCCGAGGCCAGAGAAGTCAATTTTACTTTCTACAACACGGAGACAAGTCCCGCAACCGATAAGAAGCCCGAAAGTGTTGTGGATGTTTCCACTGGTTCTCCTCGCAAAACTGCTGTGTCTGCACCGGCACTGAGTTCAGATGCTGTTCAGATTCGCCTTCATGAGCAAACCATAACCAGCCAACCAGTCATGAAAGTCCTTGCAGATGCCATCCAGGCACATTCTGTTCCTGAATCCGAAACATTCGAACTCCTTTGTCGCATACGTGCAGCAGCATCCTTAGCGTCTGGCAAGAAAGCCGACCGCGAAAACCTCCTTATCATCCGGCTCTTGGCCATCGCTATCTATGGACACACACATAGCGAAAGTCAAGCAACATCTGCCTTATTCTTATACGAACCAGACTTAATTGCACATGTTGCGGAACTTCTTCAATCCGATAAAGGTGTTCCAGTTCCGGTGCAAACTGCTGCTATCGCCGCTTTGGATGCTCTAGCCAGGTACAAGAGTAAAGTTCAAGAAGTCTTGACTGCTGTCAATGCAGGGGTCAACCATGGCATCTTATTGGCTTTGGTTCGAAACATGGTGGTTGAAGTTGCTAATCCTGATTCCAATCTCCCTCATTCCTTCATCGAGGCGTTGCTCTCCTTCATCACGTACCTTGCTTCTCATGCTTCTGGTGGCAATATGGTCGTCAGCGCGGGGCTCATCCCTTTACTTGTCCAAATTGTCGAGAACAAGAATTCAAATAGGCTCCCGGTTATCTCCAAGACAATGCAGTTGTTGGACAATGTGATTTATAGCTTCTCCAACGCTTTCTCCTTGTTTTGTGCTTCTCGTGGAGTGGAAATCCTTGTCGAAAGAATCGAGGTTGGCGTCTACACATTTATTGTGGATATTATTCTAACCGAATTGTTATAGCATGAGATTGACCTCAACATCAAGGACCATGCTACAAGCCATCAACCTTACGCATTATCCAGTCTCGGTAAGATACTTGATTCAGCTCATTTAAATCTTACACATTCGGTAGGGGAGTTGCCAATTAAGCGCGTCGCTGTCTTGAAACACATGCTCCGTTCCATGCACAGGATGATGCAATCTTCCGGAACGGCTGAGGGTCTTCGCAGCTTGATAGACATGTCACTCCTGAAGTCGATCAAGAAAATTGTTGAGTATCGTGGTTTGTTTGGACCTAGTGTGTTCCCTCTAGGTCAGTAATCCGTCGCAGGGGTTGTATACATGCTTATGCGACCTCCATAGCGATTAACATCATGTCTTCATTTGTGCACAATGAACCAACCTCTTTGGGAATCATTCAAGAATCAGGATTGCCTTTGATGTTCTACCAGGCTATAGAGATTGGCATCGAACCGGCGATTGAGGTTTGTCATCCGTTGCTTGGAGAACTCATATGAACAGTTGTTCATTTATTGCACAGGTCATTCAAGCTATTCCTAATGCAATTGGTGCACTTTGCCTAAATGAAGTGGGTCAGGCTCAACTTGCTAACCATCCCAGTATTATCCCATCCATAATCTCGATTTTTACTTCTGAACGTCATCTCAAAATTCTGATCGACAAAGAAAATGCGGTGATTATTGGGACAGCGGTTGATGAGCTCATTCGGCACCATCCCTCACTGAAGCACCCTGTATTCGAAGCATTGATGTCTACGTTGAATCACCTGGAGAATATTGGGATGGCATACACGTCGTCTGGTGATATCAAACGCTGGTATCAATTGTTACCACTCTCCGAAGTCTGTATCCCAGGTGGGGACGTCACCATGCAAGATGTTACTTCACCCCCACAAGAGGGCGATGAGCCTAATTCAGCAGCAGAAGATCCAGATCAATCTGATGAGGACGAATCCGAGGAAAAGAGTCATGTCAATGACATCGTCAATTATATTGATGTTTTGGGCCGTGTAGGTGGTTTTCTGACACTGCTTGAGATACCTAGTCTTATACACTTTATCAGTTCCTTGACGGATTTTTTCAGCACCCTGTTCATTGCAGGGACTTCGTGCTCAACACGGATGGTCTTAAGAGGATCGGAAGGCTAACAGCACTACCTTGTTTACCTTATGATTTTGCGAACAATGTCGCTTCAGATTCCATGGTACAAGTGCTACGCACCATGGCGGAGGTGGCTACTAACGAGACCTTAACGCAACTCATTGCGTTCGTCAAAGATTCCTTGGATGATACTAGGTTCCTCTGGGACTCAGAACAATGGAAATCCAAATTGCTATCCCTTGTTGACGTTTCGGGTAAGGAGTCAGCTCTACGTCTCTTCAGCTTTCTGACGTTCACCTGCAGAGGAGGAAGATATAGCCATTAATCAACAATTCAGAAATCTGGTGACACTTTATATTCGGATAACCCTCCTCTCTGATGTCTTCGCTACGGTTGGTCAACCCCAGAGCAGGGCGACGGTCGGATTATGGCAAACTTTGATCAACAACATTCCTCGTCAAGTACTTGCCGACTTGGGTGCACTTCACCGAGCAAGTTCATGGGAGAGCTCTATTTTTGGGGCTGGCCTTAGAGCAAAAGGTATTGAACTACCCGAATACACTGTTGTTGGAGTCGATGAAGGAATTCCGAGTCTTGCTCCAGCCATTGCACCCGCTACTGATGGTGCAGCTGCTTCCACCTCTATTGCTGCTGCAAATGAAGAGAATGTTAGCCCTGCTGCCACTCCATCAGTGGCCTCCAAAGGTCCAGCAGCTAAGCAAGGTCCACAAGATTGGAATGCTTCTGCACTGGGGCGCATAATACAAGGCATCCCCAACACTTTGGCTCCTTTCTTTCAAGGTATGGCTACCTTCGCACCACAATTTAGTGGATGTTCAAACTTTTACTAGCCATTGTTAAAATGTTTCATTCCCGAAGAAATACGGATTCTGTTCATAAGAAGCAAATCATCGAAATCTCCAAGGTTGTTGCTGATGTCATGTTGGGGCATCTCAACGTCCGGGATCACCTCGGTCTGTGGACAACTTTTTTTAAATTACTTTCACGTCTTCTGATTCATTTTTCAATAGAGGACAATATTTCCCCGTTTAGTTATTATAGTTTGTTGCTGAATCTAGTGGGACGGCTTTTGATTGATGGTGAAATCTATCAACTATTTTCCAGCCTTTCCTTCTCACTAACCCTTCTCAAGACCGCACTCCTACAAGCACCCTCCATACCATGCAGGTTTTTTCCTTCTACCAGGTTGGGGGTTTTGACGGCTTTTTCGACATCTGTGGGTCCTTGATATCAGACATTGACGAACTTGTCAAAGTCCCGGAGGATGACAGGAGTGTTCTACAAAAGAAACAACTTCTACAGGCGTTTGGGACGATCGAACTTATTTTGCAGCTGTTGCATCCCATTATTTCTGCCAAGACCCTTTTCGAATCTACTCAAACGACTATGGCCATCACTAGGGATAAACGCGAAACGGATGCTGATTATTTTGAACCTCACAACTTCCTAGTCAAACTCCGCTTTGCCACCTTACCTACTGTGAGGCGACTTTGGGAATCGACTTGGCTCGCAAAAGCCCCAGTCGGTGTTAGTAGATTTGTTGTCCGCTGCATGCTCGAGGTTGTACATGGGGAGAACGAGGACGCTAAATCTGATCGCAACGGCGATGGGGGATCTGTTCCTCCAGTGATTCCTCGCGCTGGCCCAAGTGACGCCCACATTCGGTTGCTTTCTGATATGGGCTTTCCGCGCTCAGCAGTGGAACGTGCTCTTGCACATGCCAACAACGATATTAACAGCGCCACCGAGTATCTCTTGTCTCTTCCATTTCCATTACCACCAGATCCCGAACCAGTAAATTTTCAGGTTGAGAGCACTATGGAAGAAGCCATGTCATCAGAAGGAAGCCCTGAAGGTTCCGTTTCAAACACAGATGATGGCTCCCCATCCCCGACAATTGACGAGGGTGTCAACCCAACTGCGCCTTCGCAGGGTAAGAGCAGTGATGAATGGCGGAAGCTTCTAGATGAGGCCAGGGAACCTTTGAAGGTCAACATCAGCAAACGATCCCTTTCGCTCATCGACGAACACCTATCACTTCTGTTCGATCTCCACATTGTATTTACCAAGGGCAGCAAGCACCAAGAGCAAGCAATCCGTAATCTTGTAGATGATATCAGCTCATTCTCCACCTATGCCTACGACGTTCGGGAACAGCCACTCGCGAATAGATGTCGGCTTCTAGCCCTAGTCCTTTGCGAAAAACCCTCTTCACTCGAACCAGATCTGCGCAATACGCTGATGGAACGCCTTCTTGCGCTGCTTCTAACGACAAGAGACCCAGAACACCCTCCGAAGTGGCTTGCAGCCCACCTGCTCGTGACAGAAGCACTTTTCACACTGGCCGATGAACCTCGGACAATTCCCGCACCAAAGGAAGAGGAGACTATCGTCCCGGGCCCTATTGCTGTGGGTCCACCCCGCCCAGAGGCACGATCAATCGTTTTCGACTTCTGCCTTCAACTCCTTACAAACGATGACCTCCCTGCAGACGAACTATTGTCGGTCTTGCGATTGTTTGTTTTGCTAACCAGGGATCGCCAGATGGCAGCCAAATTCGTCAATCGCGACGGTCTATCTTCCCTGTTCAGGCGACTGAGGAAGTCTGCTGTTACTGGTGGTTCCTCATATGTTGCCAGTGTCCTTCGCCACGTTGTCGAGGATGTTCCTATCATTCAAGGCATCATGCAGCGGACCATCAAAGGATATTTCTCTCAATCCAGACGCATTATCGACCTGCCCACGTACGTCAAGAATTGCAGCGCAATTGCTCTGCGGGACATGGACCTCTTCATTGATGTCACGAGCAACATGTGTCTGGTTGAAAATCCACTGTCATCGCCGCACATTAAATTTCAGCCAAGTGTTCAAACGGCCGACAAAAATGCTGCTAGTGGCGAAACCTCAACAGAGATGCAAATAGACAATCCACCAACATCGGCCCCGTGCAGTGTACCAAATAAATCAGTCGAAGCTGTCGTCCACCTACTTATCAACGAGGTTATGAACACGACAAAGTTGATCAATGAGACCCCTTCTGCGTCAGCGCTTGATTCTGACGACGTGAGAGCCGACGCCATTGCTGATGGCGCGACCAGTAAATCTGAAAGCAATGATCAATCGTCTCCTCCCCTCGATGATCAAGACAGGCATCAATATTTGTGTTTCGCGATGCAGTGCTTAACCGAGTTGCTTTTCTCATATGACTCATGCAAAATTGCCTTTTTATCGTACACCTCGAAGAAGCGCCCCCAGCAGCCTCAAACAAAGGAACTGAGCACCAAATTCCGGACAACGACGCTTCACTTTTTGCTATCGGACATAATCACCTATTCGACCATCAATCCTGCATCGGATCCGAAGTATCGAAACCGAGCTACTTTATGCAGTTGGGCGATGAATGTGGTCGGCGCATTGTGCGTTGACACATCAGCACAAGAAACAAAAGAGATTTCATCAGACCTCATCCTCGTACGAAAATTTGTTCTTGAAACAATAAGCCGTGCCATCAAAGAACTATTGTCCACGACGGAGAATACAGAGGCTCGATACGGCCGCCTTCTTGCTTTGGCTGACCTGTGCCACCGTTTGCTCACTGTCCGCGTCAATCCGAACACTCGCAACAAGCAACAAGACGATATTCCTACCAACCTTGCTAAGATTATGTTGGAAAAGAATTTTGTTGCTACTCTGACGAACGCGCTGTCTGAAGTCGACCTTAATTATCCAAATGTTCGCAACCTGGTGGCCTCAGTTCTCCGCCCTCTGGAGCACTTGTGAGTTCGTATATGTTCTTTCTCGAATAGCTGACAACAGTTGGCAGAACAAAGATTGCAATGAAGATGAGTAAAACCTCAGGCAAGAACAAGGAAGATGTGACTCAAGATGATGCTCAATCTTCCTCTTCGGAAGACGAAGACGAAGATATGGATGATACAAGTCCGCGCGAGGAAACTCCGGATTTGTATAGAAATTCGGCTCTAGGGATGTATGGAGGAGTAAGTGCCAATTTTTTAAATTTCTTTTTCGATTAAAACCCTTTTTAAAGGAAATGGACGACCGACCGTACACCGATGACGAAGATATGGATGACGAAGATGAAGATCAAAATGTCGAAATGGATTATGGCGAAGGAACTGGCAGTGAGGCGACGTCCGCATCAGAAGCAGAAAGCGACGATGAAGGCGACATAGTGGAGGATTCCCCAGTGTCCGGGGCTGTTTGGAACGAGGAGGACGAGGAGGACGAGGAAGGTCTTATTCAAAATCGTGACGACGACGAAGACGACGACGACGAAGGACAGGAAGGAGATGAAGACCATGATAATGAAGATGACGACGAGCATGACGAGGAGGAAGACGAAGCTGGCATGATTTGGGAGGTAGGCCTGTACTTTTTTTGAGCTGGCTAATAACCACTGATAATCATACCACAGGATATCCAGCGGCCAGAGGGTTTGGGAATGATCTTGGAAAATGGTGACGAAGAACAAGGATTAGGCGGTAAGCATTCATCCTGCATAAATTCTACCCATTCTCAGAAAGATTTAGTCTCGATTCAAATTAACCATGAAGAAGATGAACCAGACCTAGCTTCCGATGAGGAAGAACTCCTTGGTCAAGGACACCTCAACAACGATGATATGATCGAGCTTGGAAACGCAGTTATTACTGCTGCAGGCCAAGGTCCATTGTTCATCCAACGACGCTACCGTTAGTCAATTATCGCTTTGTACAGTGTATTTAAGCTGATAAATTATCTAGCCCGACCCTTTGGACGATCCAGGAATCCCCCCTCAGCTCCTGAAACGATCACTCATCCGCTTCTCCTTGACGTCTCGACTCAAAATCGCTCCAATCTCGGCAACCAAAACAGAAACTTGCGTAACACGCAGCGATTTATCAGCAATGGAGCCCCCCCAAACATCTTACAGGCATTGGACCAAGTTTTTGGAGATGGGTCTCTCCAGGCGATACAACAATTTGTTCATCAAGGCGCAGGGTTCGGGGGGATGTTTCATATCCAACTTGGAACTACACTTACCCAACCTAGGAGGTTCCTTCCTGGTGTCCCACGACAGGAAAGAACGTCTAGAACCAATAGCCATCGCCAAGGTCGGGAATTTGATCCCCTCATCACGATACAACGCTGGGGCGAAGAGATGAGAATTCTTCATGGCGATTTTGTGAACGAACGTGCTAACAAATTAACGAACCATCTCTTGGTTGCCATGCTGCCAGCTGCTCTGGAGGCTCAAAAGCAGGCGAAACTCAAGGCACAAGAGGAGGCAAAACGTAAAGAGGATGAGAAGGAGAAAGAGAAAGAAAAGCAGGAAGCCGAAGAGGAGGCGAAGAAAGCAAAGATAGTAGAGGAAGATGCACTTCACGATGTGGACGAGAATGCACCTGCCATCCCATTTGCAGCCGATATCGTCACAGAACAGTCATCTGCACCAGAACCGGTTACCAACGTTCAAGAGGTGGTGTCGGAGGCCTCACATTCCCATGACGCCGTCATGGAGGAAACAGCGCCTTCTCAGCCAGACCAAGACTCTGAGATGACGGATGCTACGGGGTCTGCACCTGAGGCCTTACTGGCCTCTTCCCCACAACAGGGGCCGCCGCAATCCTCTTCTGGTGCTACAACCAATCCCGAAGCACGGATCACGGTCATGATTCACGGCAGTGCTGTGGACATTACAGACACCGGTATTGACCCTACTTTCCTGGAAGCATTGCCAGACGATATGCGAGAGGAGGTACTGAACCAACACGTCCGTGATCAGCAAGCTGCGCGTGTAGAACGTCCACCGGATTCGTTAATCAGTTCGGAATTCTTGGAAGCCTTACCGCCGGACATCCGAGCAGAGATCATTCAACAAGAAGCCATGGAGCGCGCTCGAAGGCGGACAGAAGATAATGCTCCTCGACCCCCCGTCAGAGAGGCTGCGGAAATTGATGCAGCGAGCTTTATCGCAAGCCTTGACCCGTCACTGCGGCAGGCTGTCCTCTTAGACCAGGATGACACCTTTTTGCAGACTCTCCCGCCTCACATGATAGCCGAGGTCGACGTATATCGAGATGAATTGCAAGCACGTCGCGGTCATACTCGCAATCCCATTCGGCCTATTCCTACTGCACCACCTGTAAAAAAATACACTCAGCATGATGCTATCATGCTCCTGGATCGTGCGGGGGTTGCCATCCTGGTTCGACTCCTGTTCTATCCACAAGTTTTGAAGAAGGGCCTGCTGTTCAAAGTCCTTGTTAATCTTTGCGAGAATCTTAAGACCCGAACGGAGCTGTTCAATTTACTTCTCAATATCTTACAGGATGGAACTGGCGATTTAACAGCAGTCGATAAGAGCTTTGCACAACTGACGGTAAAAAGTCGCGAATCCAAGCCACAAACCCCAAAAGCAAAACAAAGGTCAACGGATTTCGTACCACCTTTTGGAATGCAGTTTCCTCAGATGGAAGCTGTACCTGACTTAATCGCTCAAAGGTGCCTCGAGGCCCTGACCTATATCGTCAATGCCAATGAACCTTCGTCATTTTTCTTCTTGATGGAACAAGAAATGTCTGCAGGTCTGCGGAAGCTTAGCACAAAGAAGGGAAAGGGAAAGGAAAAACAGATACCACAAACCCATTATCCATTGGTCTTGCTGTTAAACTTGCTAGATCGGCAAACCTTGCTTCGAACTCCTGCAATCCTGGAGTCCGTGGTCGGCTTGCTTGCTACCATTACACGCCCGTTAACAAACCTTAAAGAACCATCAAATGTGGAGGACAACGTTGTTCAACCCTCCTTGACTGCCCAGGATAACCAATCAAGTCCTTCCGCACAGCTACCAGACGCTGTTGATAGTACTGAGGATACGGCACCTCCAGCAGGTAGGTCATAAGTTTATATCATCTTCCAGATTACTCACTCCATGATATAGGAACCGCAGCCCCACCTTCTGAGCAACCAACATCCAACCAACCACCAA
>Ga0307517_10001502_pt1 | contig 38935 bp, 50 predicted proteins | sample 23_EM_MG_FD_194515 | JGI IMG/M metagenome (GOLD analysis project Ga0307517, IMG submission 194515) | Populus trichocarpa ectomycorrhiza microbial communities from riparian zone in the Pacific Northwest, United States - 23_EM | ecosystem: Host-associated > Plants > Roots > Unclassified | place...
CTTCCACGAACTCTCACCAAAACCGGCCAGGCAGGCGTCCATTGCAATCGGTAACGCAACCACTGTCAACGGCCGAGTGGATTACGGTGTCGGTATTGTATCGTTCGATCCCAAGGTTTTTGATCGACGCTTTCTCTCACTCCTGATCGCCGTCGAAGCCAAACCCACAGAAAATCTTGAAAGTGCTAAATCCCAGCTCATTGTTTTCTTGGCTTGCCAAGGTCGGGCGGCACATGGACGTAGAGATTGCTCGGATTACGGCGTTACTTCGGATGGCTTTTTTTAACAATTAAGCATGAAGGGGTTGTCAAGGTCAGCAAGGGCCCCTCGTATAATAGATAATAGCACCATGAAACACCAGTCACTCATTTCTAATGGAGCACTAGGATAAGAAATCCCCCTTTAGAGACCCCGGAGATGGTGCTGCCAGATGAGTGGACAGAATGCGGCACAGTTGGATCCTCTGACCGTGTCCGAGTGATTGTTGAGTAGTTCCGACATGAAAGGGATCTTTCATCTGTAATCCCCCAATTCTAAGACGACTTGGCATCTGTGCTCTTAGCATGTGCTATATGTCTTGGCCCAGAATAAGACCGAGTGTATGGCCTTTGGCTTGGCGTGTCAGGAAATGATTACTTGATTCTATGCAACGCCCATGACTTCGATCACTTCTTGGAATCAGGCTTGGGTTTCTTACCGAATGTTATATAAAAGGTCTACCTAAGACACCCTCCACGACGACCGCCATTTATTGGTTTTCGCCCCCCTTGAATAAGCTGTTCTTCTTCGGCAGATGGCCAGCACACCACAAAGCAGGTGAGCAAGTCGACGGACCTCCAGCGACGCCCGCCATTTGCCCCATATTCCGTAGTCACTGACCCAACTTCATTAGTGCTCGCCCAGGCCACCTTGACACCACATGGGAAGTAGCCGTTATCTCTTCCTGCAGTGAGTCGCCCATCACACTCATATACCAACCCTAATGGTTTACCAGTTGTCATTTTCGTGGTCGCCATTTCCGTTGTGGTATATCAAGTTAGACGCCAGCGCCGTCTCAGCAGGTTGCAAGATGAAGAAGCTAGACAAAGCATTCGCGGGGACCCAGAAAAAGTTGACAATCGGACAGTTCCAGTCCTAGGGAGGGGAGGAGAACAAACTGGCGAAGAACAAGATGGGGACTATACAGACCTTGAAGACGAGGAACAGCCAGATTATACCAAGGTATGTGTTTAACATTTTCTTCGACGCGGGACGCCACGTTTACACGTCTGTCAGCCGAAAAGGCATTCAACATCCTCAAAATCAAAACCAACACGGTCAAAGAAACGTCTCTCTTCACGAAAATCGGACAGCTCGACTTCGGAAACCGAAGTTGTTTCACATCCTTCCCAAATGCCTCCAAAATACTACTGGAACCATCGATAGATGGCCTTTCTCTTTCATTTCGGATTCTGCACAGTCAGTTTTTCCTTCTTTTTATCACCAATCCTCTTTGCTAATTGTCTTGCAGTAACGCTATCCCTGCAATCTACGTCATACATATATTTTTTGTCTGTAACACCAATCCTTCCCGCTAGAACGTCAACGATTTATGTAACTGTAATCATTGATTGCGTAAACAAGTTCATCGATTTATTAGATTGCATGCAATGAAATTCAACACTACGCACAGAGATAAGTTATTTATAAAGATGCCCAAAGATAAGGAGGCGAAAAAGCAAAATCGACAATACCCAATCTAAAGTGAGAGGTCGATGCGAGATTAGGGTATAGCAAATTAATCATGGTATAAGGTCATAATACCGCCCACTTTGCATAAGCAAGCTGGGATGAAGTTTACATCTTCGGGATCGCCGTGCATATGAGGGCTGCGCTTGGTGAACTGGCCAATTCCGACGGCTCCAGTGCGGGACTCTGCTCGTTTTGTTCTACATCGTCTGGTTGTTGTGTTGATTCCTTCCAGGCATTAGCATGTGCTGTACGCGCTGGAGGTACTGGTTCGGGAGGTACTGACTTTATGAGGATCGGCATCGGAGAGAGATCTCGAAACCTTTCCCGTCCTATCCTCGCTTCCGATTTTGACTTTGACACTCTGCTCCAGAGAGTCTTTCCTGCAACCTTGACGATTTTACCTATCACCAGAATAGGATCCTCCATCCCAGCGTCCGATAAATCTGCCTTCTCTGGTCGATCTTCCACCTCATCACAATGTCGGCTGACCTCCTGGGCGTTCTCCCTCGCCTGAAACTCGGCATGTCGAGCGGCCATGATTTCTATCCGTTTCCTCTGCTCCTCCAGCTCTGAACTCGACCACATTGGACTCGATGAGATGTCCGATTCTCCATTCTGTTGTTGTTGTTGTTGTTGTTGTCTTCCGCGCTTCTTACTCACGAGCTGTGCGCGGGCGGCCATACCGAGCGGTTGATCAGATTTACGTTTTCGGGGACCAATGGTAGGCAAAGGGGCAAATTTGACAGTCAGAGTTGATAGAGAAGAGGTGGAAGCGGTTTCGGACTGTGAGTTCTGACGTGAAAATGGTGGTATGGTGTCTGATTGGCTAGGAGAAGAGGAGGAGGGAGAAGTCGAGAGAGAGTCGATGACAACGCTCATGTCTACTGTGAGGATGTTCATTGGCTTGGCTGGTTGACCGTCTGAATTGGTAGATTGCATGGCAGGTGAAGTTCTGAAGAAAGCACAATATAGTGTGTCTTCAGGCTGTGTTGTTACTATGTAGCAGGCACTGCCTCCGGTTTTCGGGTATTGTGTAACTTGATAAGATGTTGTGGGAGTGGATAGAAGCAGCGGAGGGACCTCAACAGAGGTGAAGTGGGTTTACAACAATAAGCCAGGAAGAACAAAAAGGCCCACTTGTCTGACCAGCAAAGACAAGAAAACAGGGGGGATTGTCGAGGGTGGAACCAGACCTGTGGCGCTCAAATGTGAATGTGAAGTGGCAAATATCAATTATATCATTGACCCCGAGACATCTGCACATCCTAACTACCTATTTTGGGTTTCGAACCGCAACCATCACAGGGATGTTTACATTTTTCAATGCATTTTGGGTCCTGGAATGGAAATATTTACTACTCGAATTTGGGGTGTGCATTCAGCTAGCTCAGACTCGCAGGAACGGAAGGATCCAGTGTTAACATCAGGGGCATTCACTCATCAAGAGTATAATTTAGTGGTTTGATAAATTTGATCCGAGCACTTGCACTCAGGTCTAGACGAATGTAAATCCTCCTCTCTCTCGGGTTTATTTATCGCCTGTCTGCACTCCCTAGGCTTAGAAGACATTTATCTAACCAGTTAAGCTTTCATAGAAACATTCTCGTAGACCACCAGCTATGTTTGGAGATCATGATGTTGAAACAGTTACATTTCAACACTGGACAAAAACTAAAGAGTAACTGTTTGCTCTAGGTCAATGACGCGACATGCCAGAGTCTCGTCGTAGATCTCTCCTTCGATCCCCGATGATCATCCAGAAAGTAATCTACACAGGGAACAAGAAACTTGGGCTGTGTAATCTGGTTATGACGGCCCTTGTAATAGGTAGCCCTGCATAGACCACTAAAGGGAAAATATCGTCCCGAGTGTCAGACGTGCAGTGATTCCACATCTAGTGTGTTCAAAAAAAATAACAGCCTCTTCACTAGAACACCGTCACACCGCTCTGCGTACCAGCGTACTGGCTCTTCATGTCGTCCAAGTCGGCGGCGTCGTCTTGGCTCTTATAGTCGTACCCTGACAAACTTCCCAAATCGCTTTGGCCTGCCACTGAACTAGACCCAAATGAGGACCGTCTCCTAAGCCGGTCACTCTGCGAATACGCGACACTTGCGCCACTACCGCCCAAGCCAATGACACTGCCACTGTCAGTGTTGGTAGTGCTTTGCCCGGCGTCTTGGGAAACGATGGAAGAGGCATAGCTGTAAGTGCTCCGCTTAGCGTTGGGGCCACGGGGTATGGGACCTGGTCCGAACGGCCCAGAAGTGTTGAACATGGCAGGCAAGCCGGAAGAGTAAGTCGCTTGGGAACGGAGGGACTGGACGTCAGATGGGATATATCCAAGGGCGTCGTGTGTGCGATAGAAACTGGCATCGAAGCGGCTCGGAGTTCCAGATCTGCCTCGGGCTAAGAAGAGGACAATTTCAGGTTGTGATAAAATGTGAGTGTAACAAAACTCACGATCTGAGGGTACGCCAGAGCCAGAGGGTAAGAAATCACGAGCGCTTGTTTCGTGTCTTCGGAATTGCTCCATCGCCTTAACAAGGGTACGTCGAGGCTTACTGAATTGAATCATGCTAGGTTGCAAGTTGTTCAGGGGCCCTTCTACGAGATTGTTTTTCTCTTTGTAGTGCGTCAACAGATAATGCCAGAGAGGATGCTATAAAAACCAGTTCGGTAAGTCCCATAAAGATTGAAGACAGCACACTTACTTTGCTCAAAACCTTCGGATTTCCAAGTATAACCACCCCATATTTTGCACGAGTGAGTGCCACATTCAGTCGCCTTGGGTCGTTTAAGAAACCAATGCCCTGATGCTCGTTGCTCCTCACACAGCTGAGGATAATGTAATCCTTCTCCCGTCCTTGGAAAGCATCGACGCTGGCCACCTCGATTTCTTTGTACAGATCCTTCTTCAATGAACCATTAAATTGCATATAATTGACGATGTATGATCGTTGTCCTTCATAAGGAGTAACCACTCCGATTTGACTCGGTATGACACCCGACTTGAAGAATTTGGTGACGATTTTCTCCACGTTCGAGGCTTCCGTTCGATTGAGGAAAGATGTACCACTGCTGGAGATTTCCTCCTGTCCCAAATTCTGGTAGAAAAACATTGGCGTGTCAGGGACAGGCCAAGGAAAGTCGACGTTTTTCCTAAGACGCTCTGGTGCTGTCACACCATTTTGCAGAGTGCCCTCATAGAACATGTTGGATGGGAATTCGGACAGGCAGGGATGCATTCGGTATTGTACTTGAAGGCGGATTGGTCGGTTGCAAAGGACCACAAGACGCTCGAACAAGGACTGCGTCAGACCAGCCCGGGCGGCCTTTTTATTCATGATAACTGGACCGAGTTGCTGCAAAACGTCTGAGTAAAAGGTAGATATGAAGTTGCAACTTAAGTTCCTACCTGATGATCTCCTACTAGGACGACCTGTTTGCATCCAAGAACGAGAGGGATCATGCATTCTAATAGGGAATCAGAAAAGAATGAAAGGGAAATAAAATATCGCACCTGGTTCAGCAGCTTGTGTGGCCTCATCAATCAATACCGTCCTAAACTTCAATTTGCTCAACCTGGGATCGCCAGCTCCCACGCAAGTACAACATATCACATCTGCAGCAGTCAAAATTTCCTTTTCGCACTGTCTGATCAGGGTCTTGTACTTCCTCTCGTCGTTGCTGCTCAACTCGCCTTGCTCGGTTTTCAGCAGAATTAACTTCTGGAGTTCGATATGGGATGTGTTATTCGTAACTTGTTGATGCAGTGAGAGGAATGAAACGCTGGAATCAAGAGCTTCACGCGATTTTGCTGTCAGTCGGACAACTTTAAGACCGGTAGAGTGAATCTTTTCCGTAAGTTGATCCACGGCGACGTTGGACGGAGCACAGACGAGTACTTGACCAGGATTCATCTTGGCAAGGTGGTAAACGATTGAAGCTGACGTCACGGTCTTTCCCGTTCCCGGAGGACCTTGAATCAAGCTGAGAGGCTTCTGAAGCACGCTTTTTACGGCATACATCTGGGAGTGGTTGAGCTCTGGTAAACCAGGGGCAGAAAATCGTTTGGGCATTTGTGTACGAAGGACTTGAGGTTCAACTTCGTGTCCGAGGAGCTTGTGGTACTGGAAGACGTAAGCAAGGGTGAAGGAGGATCGAACGAAGACCTACGATATAACCGCTAACGCTCTTTTCATCGACAGCAAAAGTCTTCATCGCAAGTTGCATCCTGTCAAAACTTGTCGACTTCCAAACAAAGTCGGCGGCAAAATTGTGTGTACAGTCGGTTGGCACTCCATCGGAACGACGTAATTCAAGTCCGATTTCATCAGAGACATCTTAGATAAATCGTAAGCCAGGAAAGAAAGAAAGTATGTTACAGGACTTACTATTGGGAATCTTGATGACATGGCCAACACCTTCCCAAGGTTTATGCATTTCCCCTTGGTATCTTAACCGCAACTCGTCTCCAACAGCCAATCTCACTTCTCCACTCTCCAACTTTGGTAAACAGAACCATGCAATTCGTTTCTGGTTCAAACCAAGATCCCATCTAACAGTCAAGTCACTCTGTGTCTGACTCTCCTTCAACTTCTTGTCGTAATCTGCTTCGATCTTGACTAGAGGGCCAAAAATGTTCTGGTATTGGTAAGCGTCTTCATACCGAACAATGACTGATTGGGGCTCGTCGTCCACTCCAGGCTTCTCAAGGTCCTCCAAAGTAGCGTTGGCATCTTCTCTCCACAGGTCCTCAAGGCGGTTGATTTGATTAAATGAGATCTGGCGGGATCGTAGTTGTTCGGTCTCACTGGGTGGCTTGACCAGCCAGGACAAGAAGGACCGGTCGTCGATAAGGGGCGCCCAGAGGGAAGCGTTCCAAGAGATATCTTTGGAGATTGCTGCACATGGTTGTCTAATAATCATCGGCTTTAGGGTCAGGGTCAGGGTATGAAAGACATCAACTGTGTGCTCACCGGCAAAGCAAGACGACAACAGTGTCGCTCTTGGCGGGAATAAAGCCCAGCATAAAAACGTTTTTGCTACCGCAATTGTAGCATTCAGGAGTTGTTTCGCCCAAAGGACTTTCGGCGTGCAAGATTACCTCCTTGTGTTTAGCGCGCACGAGATGATTGACGATGTGTGAGGCCGAAGTGTTTCCCCTTGAGTTGCAGAACCATTTTGAGCAAACAAGACACTTCACGACGGAAGCTGGTGAATGAATTCCGCAATAACTGCATGTTTTAGATGAATACAACGACTTGCATGAGGTAAAGAAGGGGTCTGCTTGCCTGCAAGCATGTGGGGGCAAGTCCATAACCGATTCATCTTTCAAATCGTCTAATACTGCATCGAAATCTTCATCCAAGCTGGCGCTAGGCTGATTATGCGAGTGTGAATTACTTTCACGAGCTTTGCTAGCAGAGTTGTTATATTCGGATATTGAGAGACTGGAGAGGTCAACTGAGGATTCATTGTCCTGAGTGGTAGCAGTGTAGACAGATGATGTGTCATCGACAACACCCATTCCACCGTAGGAGGATGCAGAATCATACTGGAAATTGTCGAAGGAGTCCATGGTTCAACTTGATGGCAAGCGCGAACAGTAATTGCACCCTTGATTGCACCTCTACTTAACGGGCCGTGACTAATCATATTACTAGTATTACTATCCAACACCAGCGTTACTGCAAGCTCATCGTAATTCTCGTCTTGAGAAAATACACCACGAACATACTTGGACAGTTTGATCACGTCTCTCTGACACAGACGACGATATGAAAGCAGTCGCTCCTCGCAGTCACTATACTTTACTCCGATCTGAGCGTGACCGTTGGAAATATCCTTCCTTGGACACCGGAGAACTGAGCCCAGAATCCAGATTGCGCAAAGTATTCCATTTGGCATACGGTGAGTCAGAAAAAACGTCTACGTGTCCTTTCTTCATCACCACGACTGCTACTATTATTCTGAGATGTGACAATTCCTTGACCTCTATGTTGTGTGGCGGTGGGATTACATAAGCTGACAAAGCTGTGACCTAACCTTTCCTTCAGGTACCGTCGGTTGGCTTTGTCCCCGTCGCTAACCTCAGTGGTTACCACTCGCTTCTACCCATGGCCACAACTGTCTGTGTATCGTCTCCGACGCTTACCTCGACACGAGTGTCCACCTCTCATTCACTGATTACAACCCTCCGGACTTCTGTGACGACATTACCAGCGTCCACACTAACCTCGCTATACACAACCTGCGCAGTTTCTCCAAACACGACGACATGCTTGACTTCGACTACTTTAATTCCCCAAGGAGGTCCGTCGTCATAATTTGTCAATCTGATCTGCTACTCATGGATTGTGGTCAGGTGTCACTTCCACCGAGATCGTGACACTAACAAGCACTATCGATGTCCGTGTTACTGCCTTGGCGACATTATACGGTTCTTCCTGCAGGACGGTATCATCAACAACTCCTCCTTACACACCCCCTACCAATCCAACCCCCACAGAAACCTCCACAACTACATCCACGATCATCACGACGTCTTATTCAACAATTACAAGCACCTCTCTAGTAACATCCGATGGGACAACCTTCACTTCATACTACACCTCCATCTCGTCCACTATCCCCATAAGTCCACCTTCAGATGGATTGTTGACTTCCACTTCAACAACTATCACGGCCGATCCTTTGCAGACAAACCAGGTGAATCCTGGGTCAGGGAGTAATACTGGTGCCATTGTGGGTGGCACACTCGGCGGCATTGCCGCACTTGGGCTATTAGCGTTGCTAACCTGGCACATGATGTAAGCGTTCTTGATTAGTACCATCGACCTTTACCTCATCCTCCTTGTCAGCAAAAAGTCCCAGAGATTCGACAATCTCTTCAAAGACAACGATACAAATTATTACGGCCCTCCTATTAAAACGCCTATCAACCCATATCAATATGGGCCTGTTGGTCAACAGGACACGCAGTATACTGGCTTTTCTCCACCCCACTCGCCTGGTCTCGCGCACGCCAATCTAGTAAACGAAATGGGAATTCTCAACAATGCTGCAGGAAATGATCCAGGAGCACTGCACGCCAATTCCTCCACACCCCTTGGCATTGGTTCATCCGGGAATGAAATGGGAATCCATGGTGGTTCAACTGGCAATGACGTTGCATACAATGCTCCGAATCAAGCATCGCTGCACCATGTCCGAAATCCCTCAGCAGTGCCCTTACTGGTTGGCATTTCTGGTGCCGTTTCGGGCCATACCAGGCCAAATACGGGTTCGTCACGGGCATCGGTTTCGAGCTCTGATCCCCTTGGTCCTTTGATAACACATGCTGCTCCTCCCCAAAATACAGGATATCCCCCTCAACAATTTAATTCGTATCCGCCCGCATTGGCGGCTTTTGCCCAGCAGCATAGTATCGGACAGGTGCAAGTACAGCCACAGCAAAACTTTGCTAGCGGTCACAATACGAGAAGTTCCAACACCTTCTTGGCCTCTGCCGCCAGTAGCTCTGACACGAACTCTGCAAATATCGTGCCAGTTGGCGCTGGATCCGTAATGCGACGGCAGACCAATACCTCTCAACCATCACAAATTACGCCTTCCCAGCTATACGATGACCCATACGCCCGGACGGGCAGTCCTGTCACCCACCATGAACAAGTTCGTCCTGTGTTACAAGTTAGAAACGCAGAGCCGGGTGATATGTTCTCTGAAGGATCCTCGTCAACGACTTTCGGCACGCCTGGTTTGTCAGTGTCTGGACCGGCCATATCGAATATGGATGGAAAGGGCAGACCTCTCAATTTAGAAGGAGAAAAGGCGCAATTGGTGCATCTAGATGGAGGAGCTTATCAAGAACAGCCTAGAACACCAGCGCCACCTGCATATTGGGAATAATAGATGTCAGTCCTTTCTCCTCCGTTTTTGCTTTCCCGTTTTATACTTGGGTTTCCTTTTTTGCCTGTACTCATGATGATTCGTGCTATCTCGGGTTGGTCCTGCTTCATATCCTCCATTCAAAAAGACTCTGCTTTCTATATAACCTCTCAATGCACCCTATCGTGTACACTCCTCGACTCACCAATCTCACTCATTCATCCACATACCAAGGACTATTTCTTGACACTCACGATCTTTTATGTCGGACTTGCACCTCTTTGAGAGCCATCCATACCACTCATGAGCCAGATTGTTATTATTAGTACATTTAATGATATCACCATTTTGGTTTTTTCGTGTAGGCGACCAAAAGCTATGTATGCTCGTAGCTGGGAGACGGTTTGTGTTCGAGGTTCCCATCATGGCTGTGTTTGCTGACACTCCGTGTTGGAAATAGGTTGCCAAGGAAATCCATGCGACAGTATCTTATAATCAATGGCGTCTGTCCAAGTCTGCGCTTCAAACAAGTCTGGTAAGCGCTCAAAGCGGTTCCAAGAGTGTGCTTGCAAAACCTTTGCTAGTCGAGGAGCGTTTTGGTTCTGTTCGATCATTGCAACCGGACTCCTTCCCCATGCAGTACCGCAGAGGACTCAGGTTTGGCGGCCGCTTTCAATTGGTTGGTACGACCCAAGACAATTCCCTGCGCGCCAAGGTGATGTTTATCACTTAATCAAGGAAATTTCAATTGGATGCAGCCTGTCAATGCCTCACGGCAGTTATAAGGAGGAATTAACCCTAAAAATCTCCACCCCTTCGAACTCGTTCACCCACCACCATTTTCGAAAGGGTTGCCGTCATTGGCCTCCTCGCTCCAGGCCCATCGTCCAGTTAGGGGCCTCTTGAACTTTCCTTCCCGACATCCAACCGGAAAGCTTCAACATGAGTTCATATTGCTACACTACGGGGTATAGGACAGAAACGAGCCTTTCGCCTACGATCGTCAGGTCCACTAGCTTTCGAACTTCTACGATCACTCTCAGCCCAACCGGAACTCGTCTTTCGCGTAAGTAACTTCACAACTTTTACCCCTGAATAGCCATTCACTAACTCCCATTGTCGTGCAGCCCTAGTGACCACCACGCGAATCCCTTCTGTTGTTACCTTCACATCCCAAGTCACCCGCAGAAGCACGTACTACACAACGACATGTTCAACCTACCAAGCAAGACAAACAAGGGTATCGTATCCATTTCACGGTTCGTATCGTGCCCAAGTGCCCACAGGCTTAATTGTCATCGCTGCCCTTGCTGGGTTGTGGTACGCAATATTTATTGGAGTCGGGATCTATCTTATATGGTGAGGCCTCCTCTTTCGACTTCTCTGCCTTTGCTCTCGTCTAAGCCTATTTTGTTACCTCCTCCAGCTGTAGCAAAACTGCGAAACGTGAGAGATTGCGAAAGAAGGGTCAAGGAGGCTTCAGCCAACCTCAACCTCAATACCAACAAAACTTTCAGCCACAGTACACGCCAGTTCCCCAAGATCCGCTGTATGCCCAATCAACCTCTCAATACCCGCCTCCAAGCATTTCATCTTACAGCGGCGTACAGCAGAACCTGAATCCAGTCCCACAGACAGGATACACTGGCTACCAGAACTACAATGCGCCGAACTTTGGAGGCCAGGCCGCGAACCAGTGGAATCCGAATAATACCCCTTCTGCTTCGTCTTTCGTCTCGGGATCTGGTCCAGGTTACATCCCCCCAGGTGCGGGGCAGCCAATGATTGGTGGTAGTCCCCCTCCAGGGACATATTCGATGATGACTTCCACGACTCCTTCGCCTCCTCCAGGATCTCAAGGTCCAGGATCCGACCCGCATCGAATGTTGTATACTCAGCAGAATGACAGATTGTCGGCTGCTGTTAGCCTCGTTCATCCATACCAACAGTTGTCCCAGGAACAGCCTCCGTTGTCGTCATATCCTGCACCCGGATCTGGACCTGGACCTGGACCTGGATATGCACAACCGTATCAGACGTCGTCTCAGACACAGCTTTCAGCACAGTATAGGGGATATGCGGAACCGTCAACCATGAACGGTGGAAGAATTTGAATGGAACGAGGGAGCCTCATGCTTGGATTGAATTGATATTTTACCGACTTTTTTTTTTTTCCTGGACTCGTTTCGATTTTGTTGTACGCCGGAGATGTGTGAACTTTTTAGTTACGTTCAACATGATACCGTTGGGTGTAAATCCTTTGTATGATTTATTTGCATAATGGATAAATAACAGCAATGCTTTTCAGGCGATTTACCTCTGATCATCCATTATTTATTGATTTTCACTGCGGTCGCCTTGAATGGGCAAACTTGGGTCCCACGAAAACTAGTTTATGAAAGCCGTGGAGAGGGGACTTGAAATTTCCATGGGTGCCAACTGCCAGTGGTATCCTTGCTATACCCCGTAAATGCATCAATTATTAGTGGAATTCCTGGTTCAGTAATGATACCCGTAGCGGCGTACCACTTCGATAATCAGCTGGTGTATACAGGTTTTGCACTGAAAGCGAAATTGTATTAATTACACTAATGAAAGGTATCATACACAAGAATGCAGAGAAAGCAGAATGACAATTGTTTTAGCGAGCCCCCCAAGTCTAATCGCAAATTTTCTGGAACGACTCCACAAGCACACCATACCTTTCGCTTTCCTCCAGTTTCCCGAGCTTCTCGTACGCCAAACAGATTGCTCTCAGCAGAGTCAAGAAGAGAACCTCTGAATCCAGTCCTTCTTTGGTCATATTTTTTTCAAGCTTTACCGCCTCCTCAACCGCGGAAAGATTGAGATTTGCAGTGGGACTTTCTACCAGCACTTTGAAGAGGACAATGCGACTGGCGAATGAGTCTCTCAGTTTATCGGTTTCAGGGGTGGCGTTGACACAGGCTGGACATTTGCATACGAAACCGTACGGTGCGAGTTCAGTTTGTCGATCTGCAACACTACTTCTGGCTGAGCAATAGGTGTAGAAGAGTTGTTCTCCAGCTTTGATGTCTCGTATCGCGTAAAACTGCATCGAGAAAGAGTCGAGCCTGAATCGATATTTCACATTGGGAATGCAGCTGTGAAAGGCTATTAGCCACGTCGAAGGCTGGGAGAAGGGGCACACCTATGATTGATGCGAGATCCGATTTTGCAAATGGCACCGTACACTGCAGCCGTGTTGGTACCATCGTACAATTTGTCGATGGCGTAGCCATTGGACCTGATTATCCCAAGCAAAGGACCACTCCCGTCTTGGGTATGAGCGTTATGAAGGGCTTTGAAATCGGCTTGGGTTTCGGGCGACATGCGGCCGATTGCGATCTCGAGGAGCTTTTCAAATTCGAACAATATAATTTGCTGGATTTGCTGGGGAGTATAGTGTGGTGGAATGACGCCTGTTGATAAGGGCCTTATCCCACGGGGAGCGACAAGCAGTGGGCGTTCGGCTAGGATGAGATCTCCATGTTTGATGTTGTGTTTAGTGAAGACCCCGACTCCCATGTCGGGAGTCGATCTGACTTCGTATAAATCTGGACGGTGAGGTTTTGGGACGGGAGCTGGATAACCAGGGGCGTTGAAGACTTTTGCTTTTGTTTTTCCTTGGAAAACCCATTCGCATCCGATCTCGCCTTCTGGGATGGGCTGGGGTATGGTGGTGATGCCGGTGTCGTCGTCGTCGAGATTGGTATTATTGGCATCAGTTGCTTTATACTCGACATTGTGTTGATTGATGTCGTAATCGCTGGGAAGAGCTAGAGACGGAGAAAAGTAGCGTGTTGTAGTTTGCGAGATACGGGAATGATATGGACCTTTTTGTTCATCGGTTAGATGACCATATGCGAGCTTTCCTGAGAGGAGGCGTTGCACGTCGACTTCAGAACCTGAAAGGCCTGTAATCTGGTATGAGAATTTCATTTTTAACGATGATCCTGGTATAGTCCTCAACTTTGGAGTTCTGTTGAGCAGGGAGTGTCTGCTTCTGTGCGCCTCTACGCTTGGCGGCAGATTTTCGTTCTTCTGCGCTGAGTAAAAAGCCTCGTTTCATGGTGAGCTTGAGAGAAGGTGGCAGTTGCCTTTAATATACTGGCAGGCTGCAGACCCTTGAGATGCAATGAGGTATTGCATATACAAGGTGATCGGAAATAACCCCAGACGACTAAGTACTTGGACAATGGATTGTGGATACGAGAAATACTTGGTTGTTATTGTTCTCAAGCGCGGTCACGTGGTCGTAATGAAGGAATTCATTGTTCACATTGTTGCCTGTCTACCGACGCCCACAGAATTTTTAGATCCAGCATTGTTCGGCAATGAGGCGGTCGTGTAGCCGCCATTTATTAAGGCTCACCTCCCCCAGTTTCATTCTTTCTATTTCCTCCTTCAGGTGTCTGCCTCTATCTTGCGCTTTCTCCTTTTCCGCTGGTGCTGGAACACCCTGCTTTTTCTGGTTTTCAGCATAACGAATCTCTCCATCTCTACGAAATAGATCTCACTCGTTGAAATGCTCCCTATGCGTAAAAGTATGTGTGGGTACTTTTGGTCTGTGATGATGTTGACCGCCACCTAGTTTTATTCATTGGCCTTAATGCCGTTCGCGCTTTAAGTTTGGTTGCCCTTATTCTCGTCTTCTCAAGCACCATCCTCGTCATCGTCAACAACGTCAAGGCAGTTAACGCCTTCGATGGCCACAAGAACTCTACAGATCATGCAAGCATGTTGGACTGTGACTACATCGAGTACGCTGCGCATTCCCATTCATGGTTAAGTTGTTCAACTTATCCTGTTGTTCAGGGGTAGCACTGTTCCTAATCAAGCAGCTGGTCCTTTCTGGGCTGTTGTAGCCAGTCTCTTGGTCATCGTTCAGACGATCATTCTTATCCGTACGTCTGGCCGAGTCCTATTCAGAGTCCATATGTCTGATCCATCCATCTACCAGTTTCCGAGTGTGGCTGGCCCGCTCCCTTTTTTGACCGGTTCTTCCCTGTTTTAGGAACCAACTTTGGCCTTGGTCCTCTAGGCATATTCCAAGGCCTCATCTCAACCCAAATCCTGTCGCACCATGTAGACGATTTTACTTTGGTTTCCGCCTTCTTCCTCTTTGTCCTCGGCTGCATCAACATGCTGCTCGGCCTCATCTTCCGCGAGTCGGCAAAGAAATATCGTTCTTTCCTATCTTGGCGAACGGACCCAAGAGCCATCCTCCCTTCCAGCACGGACAAGCGAGCGATGTTCCATGATTCGACACCTGTCTCGAATCCTTTCTCTCACAAAGAGCAATATTTCACTGGTCCACAAGCGACTGTTTTCCGACACGATACTTCGGTTTCTGAATCACCTTCGTGGTCGAGCACTGGCAAGGCCGGGTATGGGTTTGGTAGGCAGGGAGAAAAAGCCGCCGGTCTGAGAGGATTCATTTTACAAAAGCCAGAAGAGAGTCTTCCCAAATACGTTGCACCCCCATCTTCGAAGGGGTCAGTTTCGCGCAGCCCATCAAGTGTTTCCACGGCGTCGAGCTTTTATTCCAAGGACGTTCGGCGTATGGAGGATGCTCCGCCTGTACCGCCTATCCACCGCCAGGACGACCAAGAAACAGATTCTAGGAGTGGTACTCCCACCTTCAAGTCGAGTCAACGAGCTATTTAAGACCACATCATTTTTGAGCCGATGATCACGAAACGAATTTCTGATGAGGACTCTTCATTACCTATATAGCACACAGTGTATTTCTACTTCAATTCTGTTGGACTTTGTATTCTAACTAATTTTCTCTCTGCTATTTTATTACAATAAAGCCTGTAGAATAATAATCCAATCGATTTCGTGACATACAGTAAACGTCACTGATCAATTTATTGATCAGCCGCCACGCCTTGCAGCTGCTTTCTACTCCACGATGATCTCGCTCAGTTTCTTTTGTCCGGAACGGCGACTAGTATCTGTGTAGAGCGCAGACCTGCTTTACAAAACCGCCCAGCCAATTGCCAAAAGATTACACGACACGACTGGCGATCGTCCAACTGTAACCCCTCTCAGGTTCAACAATACTTCCAGTCCATTTTGACACCATCTTACAACCTGTCTCCTTTACCCCCGGGTTCTCAATTTCTGAAAGAGTGTCGAGCCGACTGTGACACCGAATCTGTCCGAAAAGCCAACTGCCAATATGCCAGAAGCACTGTGGCCCGCAGAGGCATCTAGGTTAGCCGCTGAACCCACTATTGCAAAAGTGCGAGAATATGAAGTCACCTTTCCTAGTCCTTGGGGATTTTTCACATCGGGATATATGGCGGGCTTGTTAATCACGGTGCGTTGTTTCTGGACCCTAATTTTTCTGACAACGAAATATATGGACAGGCAATACTGCTACATCGGATCCAAAACGTAGTATTACCTTCTCCTCGAAGAGCTAGGCATTCATATCGCAATTATTTGCCACATATGACACTCTGGGAACGTTTACTTGCTGCAACCCTCCCTCTCGACTTCTCTCGTACCGCCACTCGTTTCGTCTTCCACTTACCCTCTGTCTGCTTTCTCTTAAAAATGCTTATAATCTGGACAGTCCTCGTTCTGCAGACTTGTGAAGTCCCACTTGTTTTCAGGGGTGACGAAAAGGCCCATTTAATTTTAGAAACGTTGACAAGATGGGCTGTGGACAAGAAAATGACTGAGATTTGTTGGTCGACATTCTGCGCAGTCTGTGGGGCATTCTTGATGGAAGGTGTTATTAAGGCGTTGGATGGCCTTGGAGCCGGTGGATTTCCCGTAGGTGGCGGTATAAACTGTTTGTCGCCGTTTCACCTTGTAAGTGTGCTGTTAAAATTCACAATTAATGTGCTTCGTTGAAAAATTTACAGGTCAGCTACGCATTCTTGTTGCATGTTTATTCGTCTCCTGTTGTGCATGGGTTTCATCCTGCAAATGATTCGCCGTCTCGACCTGATAAACACGTTGTTATTACAATCACTATTGCCCTCCTACAAGTACGCAATTGTCCAGTCTGTCACCAGGATATCCCGCTAATAACACTCTTCGTGCTCTTCTCAGCTTTCCATCTTCCATGTCTTATCCATCTCCAAACGACTATCGAGACACCGGCTGATTCCAACAGCATTAACTTCCATGTTGTCTCTGACGCACTTCCACGCAACCGTATTTTTCCGCTTCGCAACTCCCATTGCCACGGGTCTGCCTGCATCAAAAACGCAGCGAGGTTCTACCAAATATATAGCGTTTGGTGCTAATTACCCTTTGCTGAATTATGTCCCGAATCTGTTCGAGACGGTTTTGCTTGTGACGATCTTATTGACGGTAACTGTCAACTCCATTGCACAACTGTTGGTTCGAGGTCGAATAGATCATGTCCTTAGTGGCTTGGGAATCTTCAGTAGTTTGCCCAGTTCGTAATTTCTGTTTGATCTTGCACTACTCTGATTTCTGAATAGATGAAGATGGCACGCATAACGGATTTTTTGCTAGTCTCCCATACGAAGAGGACTTTCTTATTGTCTTATTGCGTATAGGCGTTGCTAGCTTGGAAGCCACAGGGCTCCGGGGGTGGAACAACGAGGTCGCACCTATACAACGGCCCAAGGTAACACCTCGCCGAGTTTGGGCCTCGAGAAGTAGAACGGAAGACACATACGGTCGTGTTCGAATCGGGAGGCAGGGTGTGGCACAAGTCCAATATGGGTCGACTGCTGTGGCTCGAACGAGTTGGCGTAAGCAAGACGGATACGACTACGAGGTTAGGAACAGGGCAGCATGGCGAGCTCAGTTTCAACGACGAGGGTTTAACAACGATGTCCGAATAATCGATCTTGGACATGCAAGGAGCTCTGGGCCGTTTAGTGGACCTTTGAATAGGAGTGTTGTTGCGTTTTGGCAATTCCTAGTTGTGTTATGGGGTGTCATCCGTGGTTTGGTGTTGTTCTTACTGGACAGAGCACGCAGGCGTGTTGGCGACTCCGGGCGGGAAAGAAAAAGTAGGCAGGCGGTTTCAAAAGAAGGGGACATTGGGGAGGGTGAAGAGTCGACGAGTGATAACGAGACCGAGACGGATGCAGAGGTTTATCAGAGATTTTTGAAGGGTGAGGATATCACCGATGATGATGATGAGGATGCGATGGAGGGAATTTTGGCTGACTCGGATGGAGAAGAGATGAGCGAGGAATCGGATGAAGAGAGGCATTTTCTGGAACGAGAGGGTGAGGTGGTTGATCTGTTCACTGACCTCCTGCGAAATTCAGAGGGTCGAGATAACGGGACAGTGCCCAGTCTTGAACATGTCAATGGGAATGGGTCCAGCGGTGAAATGGCACTTGCTCATCTGCTCCATGGTTCGGTGGCTGCCTCTCGGCCGCTAACTAGGAGGGTATGGAACACTCTTACGCAACGAGGATATTTCGATTCTAATAGTGACAACCTGTCATTTGGTGATCAACAAGCTCTGGAGTTGGTGAATGACCGTTATTACAAAGGTGCGGAGGAACGGGATAGGGAGAAGGGCCTTCAACATATTTGCGTGGTTTGTATGCTTGAGTCGAGGGAGATTATTTGTTGGCCTTGCCGGTACGTAACGACCTCTTTGATAAGACGGTTTTATTGAGTGATCATTTCGCGGCTTTGTAGGTGTCTATCGATGTGCGATGGCTGTCGGGAAACATTAGGATTGAGGACACCTACTTCGAAGCATCGATGTCCTTGTTGTCGTCAAATGTATGTCCTTTTTATTTTTCATCCGAATGAGAAAATAATGGGTTGTTGTATTTTGCAGTGTAGATGGTTATTCAAAGATATATATACCGTAAACAGAAGCTATTATAATTCGGAATTTCCCCTTGAACTTAAACTGTATTATGTGCAATGAGGGTTTTGTTCTTGTTAATGAGCAAAAACGGTATTCGTAGTACTTTTGCTAATACTTATTACGGTTTGTCACGGTTTGTCATGCCAATCTTTCTTCCCCATCCTAAATGGAAAGTGACAGCTCAGATGAGCCGACCAACTTGAAAGTTTCCACCGTGGTTGCCATTGAGAAATGCAATCCCGTACATCCGTTGTGTTAGTTTTCTTTCTATTATCAAGACTATTCTGCATCTGCTCATATGGTATCTAGACAATGACCCCCTTGCGGATGTAACGTTCCAGTCCTCGGATGGTATACTCTTTCACTTGCAAAGGAAATACCTTGAGGTTGCTACCGGCGCATTTCCAGGCGCAGAGTTCGATACCAATGGGGAGACTACTTCCCTCAGTGAACCAGCAGCCGTGCTAGCTATCTTGTTTGGCTTCGTCCATCCAAAGCGGTATCCAGACGTCGAAGATCTGGATTTTTCATTGTTGGCTGACGTTGCGGAAGCGGCTGAAAAGTATGAGGCATTTGCTGCAATCGAGCTTTGTCGCTTACAGATGAGGTTTGCCAGTCGCGTGTGTGTGTGACCCAGCCATGGCCGCTAACCTGTGTTATTGAAATTCTCACAGGACGTTCCTTCCCAAATATGCGTTGGAGATTCTGATACATTCGGCGAAGCATGATTGTACGAAGCTCATACAACAGGCTGTCCCTCACCTTGCTCGCCATCCCTTGACCAAAATTGCAAATCTGTTACCTTCTCGATATACTCTACCATGGGTAAGAATGCTTATTTTTTGGGTCTTCATTCTACGAAGCACTAAATTCGCCCCCAGATTCATTACCATCAGGCATTTGATTCGATCTTCTCCAGAGCACTGACATCTATCCTGTCACTCAGAAATGCTTCATCGAGTACTGGCTCCCGGGCAGGAGTATACTTTACTCAGTCCTTGCAGCCAGAAGTCTGTCGTGCATGCGTCATCTTGATGATCAACAAACTGGAGGAAATGAAGGGTATTGAATCTTTGGAAGAACTCAACAAAGTGCTTGGAAAATCAAAGACGGGGGTGAAATTGTGCATGTCTGCGTCTTGCCAATATTTCACTGCTTTCGAGAGGATATGCACTGAAATAAAGGAGGGGATCAAGGATCTGAAATTTCAACCATGATAGAGAGGTCGAGACGTTGCTGGTGACCGAACCGTCACCGACCTTTAGTCGTTTGGACGTCCTTTTTTTTCACTCAGGTTTATTAGATTGTCTTCACATTCCTATTCAAGCATATACCCCTTCGAAAATATATGGAAGGAATTATGATGGGTTGAAAAACCATCAGTTATTTTTTGTACCCAGTCCTTGACGTAAACGAGTTTCGATTATTGATCTCGATTCCCGACGCGTCGCGTCCTGTCTGGAAAGCAAGAACCTGCCAGTCAACAAACGTCGGCACTTCTTTTCCGAGTCGCGACAACCATCCATTTGTTCGGTAAATGTTCCACAAATACCAATTTGAGTCATTGATACCTCAGAGCTCATCTGCGTGATTGAGGGTTTTCTCGTACTTTGTAAGCGCTCCCTCCCTACAATTATGTTGTCTTAAAGCTTCTACCCTATTGAATGCACTGATTTCGGCTGTGCATGGCGTTACGCGTAAGTCCCGTTGCCACTGGCCTTGAGAGTGTCTTATTTTCCTCACTCGATTGCCATAGCTGAGCCAACCCAGGAATTTCCGACTCAGAATACCAGCTAGCCTTACGAGTACCCTTATGCTCTCGAGTCTCGACCTTCATCCTCTGATAACATAGAAGACCGTTTAATTATCTGGAAGGAAGTGCCGCAGATGAAATCAGTAAGCAACAAGTAGGTGAATAAAGGGCTTTCCCCAAACATACATAGTACTCGCACTACAAGGTGCAAACATTCTGGCGGAGGATTTTTCTTCCAATAAGAGGAAACCTTCCTAGTGGCGTATCTAAGCTGGACAACACCAGGCGGGTCGTCCGAGTCAGGATTGAATTGCATATTCTTGACTTGGTCGGCAAAATCCTTCCTCTCAGCACTCGTATCGGTAGGATGACATGGTGTGTTCAGCTATCAATCGAATCGATATCAGCTCTCAAGACGTTGACTGGTTGTAGCATGACTTCACCTTCCAGACGATTATCGGTGAAGCCATTTCCAAACCAAGTTGTTCTCTGATCGCGTCCTTTAATCTCCGGATGGAATAGCTGGATGCAACAGTAACCTCGAATGGTAGAGCATTATTGGTCTGAGACAACCAAGCTGAGACATGTCTTCGCTAAGGCCGCTTCGTGGTCCGTAGATCTCGCGCCCTTGCGTAGAAAAGTAGAGACAAACCAACGCAATATTTGGTCCTTGGTCGAATGAAAGTACGCCGCGGCCCTTCCAGAAGTCGCGCACTCACGAATTTTGAAGTAACACGACCCTAGAGCCAATCACTAAGACAGACGCAAGACAGTTGTGCTCGCAGGTTTAACGAATGAGGGCATGGTTGAATGGACTGGTCCTATGGCAGCTAAGGTTTGAGAGCGGATTCCATTCCTTTGTCGAAAGTCTTCCCGTTCCTATTCGGTTGCATCATAATTACCATCAAATTCCAAGTATGGTAATAAAAACCTGCTCATGGGCAAAACTTTGGATTTGTCCAGAGTCTAGCCCTGAACAAGTTCCCAGGTGGCCAGCATTTTTTTAACTCGAACCAATGATCGACATCGGCAAGAAGATATTCCGTGGTGTGCCGGTTTCAACCCGTAACGGGGACGGGTAAATTGTAATGACTTTTAGAGTCACCTTTACAGCCTCATACACAGATTTCAGTTTCCCGTAAGCAGTTACTTCGCTTCCTCTTCTGATCTCCTTCATCAGAAGTGTTGATGCAATGGCGACCCGGTGGGTGGTTGTCGACGACACCAGTGCGGATATAAACTACGTTGGGGGTTCCTGGTTTGCAGACGTTGGAAGTCAGGATTCAGCAGGAAACTATGGCCCACCTTTCCTGTCCACGTTGCATGGTACCAACACTAGTGCGAGTTTCGCCTTTAACTTCAACGGTAAGTCATATCGACTTTGATAGATCGTGTACACAATTAAAATATGGCCATAGGATCCAGAGTCAGAGTTATGGGCGCGAATCACATTCGCAATGATTCTGGCGTAATAGACCCTCAGTGGTCATGTTTCGTGGATGGTACCAACATCGATTCTGGTTCACCTTTCCAGTATCCCGAAAATAACTGGCGCTTTTGTTCTGCGTACAACTTAACGGATGGACAGCACACGATCACTGTGAATGCAACAATTGCTAGAAATCAGACATTCTGGTTCGACCGCATCGAATACGTGCCCTCGACAAGCGTATCACTTGCAAACAAAACTATCATGTTGACAAGTGTGGACCCCGCAATCCAATATGGACCTGGGTGGAGTAGTTATGCGAATATCGGCAACTGGACGCAGAGGCAGGGTGGATTGTTCGCCTTGAATTTCTATGGTACGCGGAATCAAATCTACTTGTCCAATATGTTTATGACATTTATGAAGGATCTTCGCTCAGCTGGTACGGTCACGTACCTAGTGAATGGAATGGCAACTCGACAACGGCTAAATGGGCCATTGACGATAAAGCAGCCCAAGTTCTCATCCTGAAGGGTCATGGAACCGGCGCCGTTACTGCATATAACCAGAAATTTTTCGAAACCCCAGTGTATTCATTGGGCCCACATACATTCACGGTTACCTACAACGGCGACACTGCGAAAACGCCTTTGGTTCTTGGATCTCTTGTCATTCAGAATGGTACGGCGTCCGGTTCAACAACGGGATCAGCGTCCGCCGCTCAGGCTACGGATACAACTACAACCAAGACCCCGGCTATCGTGGGCGGTGTGATTGGCGGTGTGATTGGCGGTGTTGTATGCCTGCTCATTGTCATCTTCCTTGTTCTGTACCGACGGCGACGGCGATCAAATAAGGAAAGGAGGGAAGATGTTGATGGACCTACCGACTATATTCCAGCTTCTCAAGTAATCCCATATGCTCCCCCCTCGCGGTTGCCGGCGAAAGTGTTAGAAGCAAACGCTTCCTCTCTTGGCCATCGTCCACGTCCTAGTGACCCATCGTCGATATTCACACCAGAATCCACGACGTATCTTTTCGGGAGTACCATTGCTTCGGATGGGCAGCATTCTCGAAATCCTTCCGGTAGTCACGGTCATATAGCAGTTGACTCTATTAGTGGAGCTGCTACTTCGACTTTCGTTGTTCATCGAGACAGTGGGGCACGCCTGCCGCAAGTGACACCACGGCCTCTGGTAGATATTCCTCCTGCATATACCCCAGAGTAATGAGTATTTAATGTATGGACTTGACCGTGACAGATTATAATATTCTGTATTAGAGTTTTTGCATTTATGAAAGTATACATTTTATTTATGTAACACCCAGTTGTCGTTCAGGTTCGTTGACAGGATTCGCGGCAAAGATGAAGCAAGTTCTGGAAGGACCCACCGCGTTATCTTCTCCGTCAAGACTCAAAACATGGATGATACGAGGACATGGGTGAGTTACAAACCTTGAAACGACCGAATGTACTGAATCTTTGATTTTTCCAGGTTCAAAGCTGATTCGGACTCCTCATACCTTAGGCTTAAAATCTGATTTGTGATTATCGTATACGATAAATTCGACGGACTATCCGATCTGGAACAAACGCCGTACACAAGCAAAAACCGTCAGAACTTGACATCAGGTTCTAAAAAAGGATCTCCAACTTCTACAAGCGTTGAAGCAAAGTGAGTCAAGGACATGAAATGAAGTGCAAGAGAGTGTAATAACAACCTTTTCTCAACCACTCAACAGTACCAGTGTCCACCAGCTCTTCCTTTTCCTTCTTTGTCGAGGTATCCCTCGGACCTCCTTCGTACTGTGAATTATTTCTGCCAGTATCTCCAGTCTTCTTTCGTGCTTTTGGATCTCTGTCAGATGGCCCCGAAGCAAATGACGATCCGGGCAATCGACGTTTGGATGACGAACCTCCAACCCCAGCGGTACGAGCCAAGGTATTGGTTATGTGGCTCGTGAGGTTGGAGAGATAACTTATATTGGATGATGACTGGTAGATTTCTTCGGGTGGAGGTGAATCAGAAGAATTTGAATCTGAGGGCGATATGAGGTCCGGGGAGTTCATGATGATGGTTCTTAACAAGTGGCGGATTGTGATTCACTGATCATGAATGTGCTTTGTATGCACGTGAACGTTGTTACTATTTCCAACGAGACGCAAAGAAAGAAAAGTGTATTCGTAAAACCCACGAGGCTTAAAAAAATCGATGCAACAACAGGAGGGTGAGAAAGAATATTCTCCTGTCGAGAACAAAAACAAAAGAAAGCGAGTGGATCAAGGAAAGAGGAAGGTATGGGTATTGTACAAGAATCAGACTGGGATTTATGTAAATAATACGGACTTGCTGCCGTTTTTAGATGTTGGCTACCTTGTCATGAGCCTTTTATCGTTAAATATTTTCATGGTCTTCATAATTTTCTCAGTGAAGGATGCAACAACTGCTCATGCAAAGCCTTCCCCGCAGGAACCTACAGAGGGTAAATTTAAAAACGTTGGCGTCGAGAAAATTCAAAAAACTCACCATCGGGAATACATGCTCGCCCCTCTCGACGATGCACTCAAGCAAAACAGGTTTGCTTCCATCATACTCCAACAACTCCTTCATCTTCTCAGGCAATTGCTCGGTTGTCTCACACCGAATGGCATGGACGCCCATCGACCGTGCCAGCAAGACGAAGTCAGGGTTCTTCATTATCGTGTGCGAGTAGCGTTGATTGTAGAACAAGTCTTGCCATTGCTGTACCATTCCCTGGAATTCGTTGTTCAAGATGATGACTTTGACACCGATTCCGAATTGTGCAGCCGTAGAGAGCTCCATTGCAGTCATACTGAATGAAGCGTCGCCATCGATATCGATAACGATTTTTTCAGGTGCGGCAACCTTAGCTCCGATGGCAGCTGGAAGACCAAAGCCCATAGTCTGAAAATATCTGAGATATAATCCCGAATAGAAACTTGGAAAACTTACTCCTAATCCACCAGATGTGATCATCGACCTTGGTCGCCTCCACCTGAAGTGTTGAGCAGCCCACATTTGGTGTTGGCCAACCCCAGTAGAAACGATTACATCGTCCTTCTTGTCCCTCGTCTGTTTGTCAAGCTCCTCGATTACAGCTTGCGGCTTTGGTACCGCATCAGCGGCCGACTTCTCATAAGTAAATGGGTACGCCTCTTTCCAGGCCTTGATGTCGCGGAACCATGCCTCCCTAGGCGAATTCTTGATCAACGGCACAAGAGCAGCGAGATTGGTGGTAACATCGCCCACGATCGGGATCTGTGCTTCGACAACCTTATTGACGTTCTTGGGCAGAATCTCGAAGTGAATGATACCACCCCGGCCTTGTTGCGCAGCTACCTTGGCCGCTGGGGCAAACGTATCGACTTTGCCTGTTACACGATCATCGAAGCGTGCGCCAAGAGCGATGATTACGTCTGCGCGCTGAATTGCAATATTCGCGTATGCGCTTCCGTGCATACCGAGCATATGCAGACTCTTTTCGCTTGTCTCGTCAAAGGCACCAAGACCTTGCAGGGTCGTACAGACAGGAATGTTGCCATTGTCGGCAAGCAGCTTCAGGAGTTTGGGTCCCATAGGTGAGGAAAGAACGCCATTTCCAGCATAAATTAGAGGTTGTTGAGCTGCATTAATCATTTTTGCTGCCTCCTTAATGGCGCCCAAGTCCACAGATACAGCGTCGAGCTGTAAAGGGTTCACGGGCAAGCCTAGGTTAATCCCAGGAGTGGTGGCCTTGTAGGGCAGCGGCGTTTTGAGGATACCAGCGGTGATATCCTTCGGCAGGTCGACAAGAACTGGCCCTGGTCGGCCTGAAGTTGCGATCTTGAAGGCCTCGTTAATTCGTCGCGGTAGCTCTTCGATCGATTTTACCATCACGTTCCATTTCGTACAGCCTCTCGAGATACCTACAACATCAGCTTCCTGGAAGGCATCGGAACCTATAGCCGAGGTTGCAACCTGGCCAGTAAAAACGATCAAGGGCACACCATCAGACAGAGCATCCTGCATCGGAGTAATGACGTTCGTTGCGCCTGGACCAGAGGTGACGAGGACAACGCCCGGCAAACCGGATGCACGGGCATATCCCTCCGCCATATGCCCCGCACCTTGCTCATGACGAGGTAGAACGAAATTAAAGTGTGGAGATTGGAAGATGGCATCGAATACTGGGAGAATCGCACCGCCAGGGTAGCCGAATATATGTTTAACACCATGTCTGAGCATCATTTCGTGGAAGATTTGGCCTCCGGAGAGCCCTACAAATGTATGATCCAGCGGGGCATTTGGAGCCGGTCCTGGACCATCGATGCGGGATGGGGGCAGTCGTTTGTTGCGGGATATAGGCGGTTGCTGGAAACCTGGAGCGGGCATTGGCCTCCTGGAAAATAGATATTCAAACCGATTAGATACATTTTAAAAAACTACCCACCCTGTCGTAGTAGGTGTCGCATTCAAAGTAGTCGATCGACTGATGTTACGAGCGTACTCTCTTACTCTGATCTTCGCATCGACCATGGAGAACGAACTTGCGGCAATAGTAGACTTGCATCGTGCAAAACTCTGTGTTTTCTGTGCTGTGGCAGCTCTTGTAGCTTGAAATGCCATGCTGAGCCTTTTTTTCCCTTAAGCAATGATGAAGGATGGAGAACAAACCAGGTTGTGCCGTTGTGGGAGTTTTTACGACGAGTCATCACAGCCCTTCCAAATTTAGAACACACCCTCGGCCGAAAATTTTTGGACTGGTAAAAATCAATACAATACATTCAATACATTGACATTAATTATAAGTTTAAGATACAGCAAGGTATGAAATACAGAGGAAAAACCTAACTAGTCCTCGGCTTTGGTCTCGAAGGGGTCTGAATCAGCTTGACGGAACTGTTGAAAATCGAATTTTGTTCATTTCCGGTACGTGGTCGTTTGTTCGGTCTCTCCAGGGTTGGTAACTCATCCAAGTCAGCATCGACTTCGTATTGGCAGTCTTTCTTATCATAGTCTTGTTCTTCCGACTCGAGATCATCTTCGGGAGCAATTGTTCGCTTTCGCCTCGCTGATGAAGATGATGTATTTTTTCGGTGTTTCTTGCTACTACCGCGGGTGTTGGAGTCCTTTACATAGCAGATCTCGACATTAGCGTTAGCTCGTAGGAGTGAGTCAAACCAAAGTTTCTGATTTTCTTGAGGTGTGTCGCCAGGACCTTTGACTTCTACAAATTTGCATTTTGGTGATTCAACGTTCCAGACGAACAGGTCAGGGCCGCCGCTTCGTCTTCCCTCGTAATCTTCACAGAAAATTTGGCATATGATTGAAAGCGTCTGACCTCCAATGCACTAGAAGGACAGAATCAGGCTGTAACACAATGCAAAGAAAGTGGCCATACATCAACAATATCAAGGAGATCTTCCCTTGAACAAACCTCCCAGCTAACGCCAACACATATTATGGCTTTGTCGCGATGGGCTTTGTCATGCTTCTCCAAAATCTCGCGAGCTTTGCCATCTCGGATTTCCTGACATCGTTCATCAATTCTTTCCTTCCTAGCGCGGTAGAAGGAATCATAAAATAGGTCGAGAGGAGCGGTTTGGTAGGGGGTTTCAAAAGCGCCCAAAACTTCCGCAAAAATAATATCCCAGAATAGAAGTCCAAAAAGCATTGTCAGTATGCGCGTTTCACAGTGAAATCTGCATAAATCCAATGAGAGACGTAAATCCAAGATAAGACTACATACCCTTTGTACCCTTGATCTTGGTAGTATTCCAAAGCGCGGGTCTCCACGTTTACGACTTGTCCACCTCTGCCCTGCCAACTCGATTTCCCTGTCTGTTTCGAATTCCTGGGTTTATCCTAATCTGTTATTAGACATGCCCGGCAACGAGGAATGAGGACGTACCTCAGTGTCCATTTTTGTGACGAGAATGTACTTATGGAGTTCTGGCGTATTCTCTTTGTTGTTGATCGGGCGACCTTGTGCATCGAGTGACTGAGGTTGTACTCTGATGGCTTTGAGATTTATAAAAGGAGCCTGTCTCAATTCTCCACTGCATTGAGAGCGTTCTTCGAGAGGGATTTTGAGCTTTTTTTCAAGGTCTTGCAGACGCTTGACGAGGTTTGGGCGATGTACTACAGGTCCAATTCTCGTAAGCGTTCGTGACCTCAACCATGATACATACCAATGCCAGTATCATCATCCAGTAATGCTTCCTTGACGCCTTCAAGTATTCGTAATTGGAGATCGCGCTTCTTCACCAGATCTTTCTCTTTGGTCACAAGGTGTCCCAGGACAATTGCTCGTCGCGTGTGCCATTTCGCTCGCTTACCTCGACACCAGAACCGCTGTTCCAACAAAGCTTCAAGCACTCTGAGCTCCAAATTGTAGTCTTTCAGCTTAGCGACGACTTTGAGTGCCTTATGGACCATCCTGGTGTACACATGCCCTATAATATATGAAATAAAGAGTACTTATTTTGCTCAATGACTTACCTGCATCGAAGCGTTCCAGACCTATTGGACGCGGTCGGACCCCTTCATCCTCGACAGCAACCAATTCTTGCCACTCTGGATACACCCAATCGTCGAAATGATTTTTGATTCTCTGCTCTCGAGTGGTCTCGACAACATCTTCGATATTCTCAAAAATGTTTGCTTCGCCATTCCAGTCAGACTTCGGCTGGGCTGATTGAAGGTTATTGTTACTTGGAAAATTGAGTGGAGTGCTAAAATCCCGACTGGAACCGGGAGTAACAGGAGTAGTGAAACTTTCCCTCTTTATCCTCGGTGCGGGTGTCTTCGTTGCTCGCTTCAGGACTCTTTCCTCTTCCATTTCATCCAACAGTTTGTCCAACTCAAGGGCACGTTCATATTGCAATAATTCCTTTCGCGAAGCCCAGACTTTACTTGTGCGTTTGTGCGTGACAGGGGTGAAGTTTCGTTTCTTGAAAGTCGATAACAATGCGGGTAAGAGAACGTCGATGGGGTGTTCTGTTTCGCGAAAGTAAATGATATGAAGTCTCCGTACCAAGCGGTGGAATTCAATATTCACTCGAACACAAGGACCTGGTTCTGTCTGAGTACTACGAAGCAGAAAATGAAGGGTTGTCGTTACCAAGACGTTTGACTGCCAGCTCCCTCAGCCGCTGTTCTTGGTTTTTCTTCGGTTTGCTGAGGTTTGCAACCTTGAAAAATGATATTTGTGTCTGCCGCAGTCCGTCCGCACGAGACTTCCCCTTCGCCCCAGTTAAGGGCGTGCCAAAGTCAAGAACTTGCTGGCTTGCAGCCTGTCGTTCCAGAGCGTCGATAATATAAACTTTCTGTGATGGAGGATGTGAATATGGGAAGTAGAACGGAGAATTTTCATGCCTTTGAGTTTGGTCTAAGTGCACATTTCATTTCCTTCGCCAAGGTCACTAGCTGATCCCGGTTGACTCTATCCAAAATTTCTCTTGTTGTCATTATCGATTCATTCTGGCAAAAGGATTCCATAGATATGGTCGAAATATCTGAGGCGAGTAGTGAATGAATAGGATCTGCGGAATGAGGCAGCTGCGGCCCACTGCCAGCTGATTGAGGCCACGGCACATTGAAAACGCCATCCGTATGCAAAGAAAGTGAAGAGGCAAGGTTATATTTTTCGTCGTCTGAATCCATGCAGAGGTCAATGATTTCAGAATTATCTTCCTGCTTGATAACCGGATCGTCTTCTGGTTCAAGCTTTATGTTGTCAATTGCGTCAGTTGTTACGTTATTTTCCTTCGCCATTGAGTCGATAAAAGGCGAGCAAAGATCTTCTATAGCAATCTTGAGACCGTCCTCGCCAACCTCTTTCTTGAAAGACTCAAGACTTGAAGTAGGATACCACCGGTTTGATGTCCGAAGTATTAAGCGTACCAAGCAATACCGCGCATTATCTGGTAGATATATAACATAACAATAACAACGAATATAGTAATAGGGATAAGCTTACAACACAGATCCTTAAAATGCTCCAATATCCCGACTTCTTCCAAGGAAAGTAGATCTGACTCGCACTCCAGAATAGTTCGGACCATATCTGACAATACATCGCATAAGTTCTTTTTTCAAAGAAATATGTTGACATACTTTCAAACACCTGGACATAAGCCGAGGGTTTCTGTTTTTCTTCCGATGTTATGGAATCTCGTTCGTTGTCGATTTCATCCAGATCTTCACTCTGGACGTGGTCCGGCGACTTTATTCCATCGCCAAAAATCAGACATTGCTTGAGTCTGTTGCCGGACATGTGAGGTAGATACAGAGGGACTCGGATGTATACGAAGGAAGGAGCATTCGGGTTTCCAACCTCGATAGCTACTCTTGAGCTACTCTGTGTAACAGTGTGTTGATCTTCTTGCGGATCATGTGATCGTTTCACAAATGTTGATCGCGTCGCGTCTTGGTTCAGCCATATTTACTTTACAGAAATGCTCGCAACGACGACAACGGATACATTGGGGATTGTGGACTCTGCCACTCTCAAAAAATTGCCATCTTCGGTACCACCTTGCTTAGATCTCATTGCAACGCCAGTTGCCAGTGCGTGGTCGCTGGATAACATCAACCTTTTTATCGCGTCTTCGAGAACAATCCACAAGTATGACTCTCTCTCAAATGTTATACACGGCGTATATGATGTGGAAGGGTCGGAATCGATACGGGCGCTCATCTCAAAAGAAAAAAATGTCATCATTTTTTCTTTGGACCATCAAGTCAACATTCTTCAACTTCACAATTCGAAAGCGGACACATTACAAACGCTTGTGTCCCACAAGTCGCCGGTTACCTCCTTGTCACTTTCGAACGACAATTCTCTCCTTGCATCGGCTTCCGCGAGTGGTGTCTACGTCCATAATGTTGCCTCTGGGTCTCACGCAATCTTGCGAGGATTAGGGAATGGAGCACCGGGTTCCACCAGTGTGACATTTCATATGCATTTACGAACACGACTACTTGTGTCATTAGCCAGACAAATCTTCGTCTACGACACAACTCGCCCTTCTGGTCCTCTGAAGACAATCCCCCTGTCTGATTCATCGCCTGGCGAAATAGTTGCTCTGTCATGCAGCCCATTCAGCAAGACATTAGTTGCAGTTGCGACTTCTATGGGTTTTGTAGTCATGATTGATTTAGAGAAGGATAAACCGTATGTGATTTGGCTCGCTTTCTAGGTGTCCTATTTTATTCAACCCCGTTTCTAGCCAATTGCGAACCGTAAATATCAAAACAAACCCAACTGCCCTTGAGTTTTCACCGGAAGGAGGATCTATTTACGTTGGAACAGATGATGGAAAACTTCTTGTTGTCGACCTTCGTAATCTGGATAAGCCTGCCAAGTTGATCATCGTCAGTGAAATTGGCGACCCAATTCGCACGCTCAGCATTCAGGTTACTTCTGACCTTGTTTTCGCATCATTAGTACTAATCTCAATCTTGTAGAAGAGACCCAAAACGAACACAGATGGCGCTAAAACTCCCAGAAGCAATGTTAAGACTGCTTCTAAAACTTCTTCAGAACCTCTCCCTCCTTTGCGCCGAACAGCATCAAGTACAGCCGTAACTGGTACTACGAAGTCCATGTCAAAGACTGTAGCATCTCCAGTCCAACGGAAAACCGCCGTTGTCCCTCCCCCAGTTTCTCGTCGATTGGCCTCAGCCACAACGGAAGGATCCGCAGGTTCCCCACTTTCTGCAAGGACTCAATTGAAAAAGGTCTTGTCTCCTGTAAAAGATCCTCTTGGTAATATGAATGACTTGCCAAGTAAGTATTGTTGTCAAATAAATGTGGTCAAACTGAGATTTAAAATTGTCAGACAAACTGGGCGAATTTCCTCAATCACGGCCAAAGGAAGCTGTGACCACCCCTCTCAATGCGACTAGACAAGCGTCGAAAGAGTCAATCAAGCCGCGTCCCTCTCCTTCCCCTCGATTATCCGTCAGAAGCACAGGAAGATCTCAATCATCAACCAAATTAACATTGGATCCCAAGCAACTTCGACGATCACGAACTTTACCCAACCACAAGTCTACAATTCCTCTAGCAGATGCCAAAGAAACATTACCGTCGATTCACTCGACTTCAGAGCATCTCGGCTCACGCCGGGCTTTACCTGCTTTGCGGTCTGGTTTAGACCCTGCTGGGTCCCAAAGCTTATCCCCACCGGCCGCAGATTCTCGGCCGCCTTCATCCACAACGCGCCCGGGGTCTTCTAAACTAGTGAGCGGGGTTGCATTTGAAAAGGGTGGCCTAACTGCGAAACCATCGTTTACTGTGGTCTCGCCTGTATGCAGTCGGACGCCTTCTCCAGAACTTCCAAACTCATTGGAGCCCCTTACGCCCGAATTCAAGGGACAGGGAAACAAAAAAAGTACTATGAAATTGCTAGGACTTGGAACGCCTGAAGTAGAGAGGTGGATAAACGCAGGGAAAGGCGAAGAGCCCAAAGTCGGGAAGTCACAAGACGATGCGAAGGGCAAACCAAAAACTGTTTATTTTAAAGATGAAATGAATCAGGATGGGGACTCCGAAGAGGTCGAAGAATTGATAGAAAGAGCTAGAAAACTCTCCCTCCAGATTTCCCCTCGTCGGCCAGTTCCCAGCACATCAGGTTCGACCGTTGATCCGTGGGCCAACCTTGCAGTGAATTCGCCTGCCCACTCCGCAATATCTCATCCTGCCAACACGAGTGCGGCTTCCAGTTCTCCTGCAGTTACCTCAACAGCGCATGACCTCCTGAAAACCATCGTCCACGACGTTATGTTCGATTTCCAACGCGAAACAAAGGCGGAGATGATGGGTCTTCACTTGGATCTGCTTCGTATGGGGAGGAGTTGGAAGGCAGAACTGCGATGTCTGATGGATGAGTATGTGGGTGATTTGAGGGAGATGAGAGATGAGAACGAGAGATTGAGGAAGGAGAATGAAAGGTTGCGGAGGGGTTGGCAGTAGTTCTTATACCCTGCCATGGTTTCTAATAATAATATATATATTCGGACAATCTGGTGTCGATTATTTAAAGATCTACGTCAAATACATAGTTCGTTGGAAATCGAGTAGCTTCTTTGGCTTAGCATAGAGCTCATACGAAAGTACGTGATTTCAGCATGACTTTTTGATATTTCTAGATTTACGAAGATGGCCTTTTACACCATAAATCAAGAAATGCTGAAGCTGGTATGCAACATGAAGCCACGTGGACTACCGTCGACAAGCGAGCCCCAAGTGGTCTACCGCAAGGCGGATGAAATCATTCTGGTCAATTACTCGGTTCATCTTCACTCGTATTTGCCTTCCGACTTGCCCGATCCAGCATCGAACCCACTTTTTGTGTCACCGAGTCCATTCCCTCCACCTCTTTATCATAATTCAACCTCCTGAATTGAGGGCTCGACGATTTAGGGTCAAAAACACCGGATCCACGCGTCCTGTTCCAGTCTCTCGATGAATATTCATAAAACTTATTGCCTAGTTGTCCCGAACTCCAGGGATGAGAGCGTGCATGTGCACGATCAGGAATTCTTGCCGTAAGTCTTGCGTGACTGGTCGAAGACATAAGAGAGTTATATTCATAACTTCCAGGTGTGTGTGGATTGTCCCGCTGGTTCTTGTTCACTCCAACATCGTCAGAGACGATCGCCCGCATTTGTACATGCAGCATAGGTTTGGATGGTGCTGAGCGGCCTACGACTGTCGGAACTGATACGATTGTGAGGTTCGTTGGAGACATGATGCGTGTGGCCTGTGATAAGTTGTCGAGATTTGCGCCAGTCACAGATTCGAAGACAGGTTTTGCACCAACGCCAAGATGCTTGAATTGTGACGCAATTCCTGCAAAGGAAGCTATGTGCTTATCTCCCAAGTTAAACTGGCTAGGAGAGTGCTCAAGGTAGATGCCTGGCTGTGGTTTGCTGATGAAGCGGGTTTCTATTGCGGTCGGGTGTGCGTACATCAGCCCAGCAAATTTATGGGGTTGCGGTCGGATAGGTTGCGGTTTGTTAGCAGATAGTAGGGCCTCTTGTTCGAGTCTGGTGCGCTCCTCGCGAGAAACGTTCTCTGGGAAGGGCTCGGCGTGGTACTCTGCCTCGGTCTTCAGACCCATGAAACGAAGGTGGAATTTATGTTCTAGTATTAAAGGTCCAAGTGTTGCGATGAGTTCCTCGTCTGAAGTAGCTTTAAGGTCAGGGATGGTGTCGTTTTTCTTGTTGACGGACCAGATCTTCTCGAGTTCTTTACGGACGTAGGCGATGAACTCAGGACGATGCTTTCGGAGCTTATCCATATATCGTTTGAATACAGCAGTAGGCATAGCCGAGATATTAGGTTGAAGGAACATCTTGCCAGCTTCGGAGGGATGAATATCCGCATTCGAACCATAACCTCCCCTGCCTCTTGACGGTAAGAGGGTTTCAGCGGATATAGGTGATTCCGCCGCTGATGGAGTATTCGGGAGGTCTTCCAGCGCGCTGGCTTCAACAGAAGGATCTTGCTCCGTTGTTTCTTGTCCTACTTTTGTCATCTCGACTCCGAGAGATATATCCCTCTCCACCATGGCAGATTCACCAGGGCAAAAATCAGAATCCAAGCCACTCTCCTTCGAAGTCGCCGAGGGCCCTAGCCCGAACGCCCACGAACTGACAGCTTTCAGTTGCGGTGCGACATACAACTCCTCCACTTTCTTCATCCACTTCACTTGTTCCTTCGCGTTGTCCCACTCAATATACTGTGCATGCTCCTCAAAATCCTTGAGTACGATAAAAGCGTGTGATTTTCTGTTGGAAATAGGCCTCTTTAGTCCAAAGTTGCCTTTTTGCGAGTACGAAGGTGGAGCAGAGTAAGTTTGTCGGATACATGGATCGAATGAGGCGAATTTGGATCGTCGAAGAAGCTCACTAAACGGCGAAGACGGTGGAAGGACTTTAGGTATGACATCTTTTAAGCTGCGCGTCGCAGCTTGGGCCATCCTGCCAATGCAAAGACGTCCGTCGTCGTGCTGAACGGGAATGAATGCTAAAATCGGACCTCGAAAGCTGGTCGGCACATTCCGAACAGCCATATAAGTATTCCCGCTTGAAACCAACCACATCACGGCGTCCAAATTACTGTCCCCTCCCAGTCCTAGCACGAGTAGAGGAAGGGGACGGTCCAGACAAACGTCGAAGATAAAGTTATGGTATTCTCAAAAACAATCTTTGCTGATCGCTTCTCCCGCTGGTCGAGAGGTCAGGACGCTGGATCACCTGGAGGACTGCCACATTCTCCATACTTGTAAACGTTGGATTCCATTGGCATAGAAAATTATTTGTCATCTCTGTCCGTGTCACTGCCCTTCATGTCCAGGCATTAACTGAAGGTGAGAATCCCGTACTTCGTTTATTTCTCCCCAAAAAAATGTCTACGACGAAAAAACTAGTAAAAGCACACATCCCGTCCTCAGTTTTCCTATATGTAGGAAGACCTTGTTGAGGATCCTGCCGATCATAAGAGCAGGCCCATCTCCCCCCGCCGATCCCGCTTCACTTGACTGAAGTCAGCTTCGTCGTATACCCTTGTTGGGGCACGATCTGAAGGGGATGGAAGGAAAGGGTTGTGTGGAACGCGGTGCGAAGGGGCAGCATGGTGGCCAGGGTGTGGATGGAGATGTAAAGGCGAGGCTGAGACTTTATTGTGTCCCTTCATTGGTGATGGTTATCTACAATGCTGACCTTTTCGTTTTATCCAGGATAAAATTCTTCCATTTGTTCTCTAGAAATGCATTTACATTATTTGGAGCAATGAATACACACACTGCATTGGTCGAGTGAATCAGAATTTCTTTTGGGTATATGTTCACCAGATGTGGGTTTGGCAGGGTACAGTGAAGGAAACCAACTCAAACTTCATAAGACTCCGTCCCTGCCACCGAAATACCCATCGCACCTGAAACTGCATCTTGATGGTTGGTTGAATATGGGAATAGCGAAAGTCGTTTGGTTGACTAACTTTCGTCCGCGCATAAACACCAACATAAATTCTTTACGGTTTAGTCCCGATGGAAAGTATTTAGCTGCATCCATGGTAGGATTCTCCGGGATGTTGTGGAAAGCGCGGTCAGCCTTATTTCTTCATTGAATGAGTTAATTGACTTATGTTCGCCCACCTTGTCGAGGATCCGGACTTACAGCTGAAGTTATTAATCAGATCCTAAACGTTTCAACCATGATTCTCTGAGCAACTTTTTGCCCATTATCATATATTCCCTTTCATTCCTCTTCATTTCCTGATCTATTTTTTTTGCCTAGATTTTCAACAATGGTCGAGCCACTGGAAGCAGCTTGCCCACCGCCAACGACTTTGATTACCTCGAAGCTCCAGAGACCTGGAAGGCCAACCTCATCTGCGCATTTGCCACCTTCGGAGGCCTCCTGTGTGGTTATGATGCAGGATATATTAACGGTGTCAGCAGCTCGACTTTGTTCATCACCACCGTCGAAGGCAATGGTGCTACTGCACTGACGAGCTCACACCAGTCCCTCATTGTATCCATTTTTGGTGAGTAGCATAGTCATTCTGATATCTTCCACGCGTTGACTAGGCACTCGAACGCAGGTGCTGTCATGACGAGTGACCTAGCTGGTTTCTTTGGTACGACCATCATCACCGGATGCTTGATTTACGCAGTGTAATCGTCCAGACGCCGGCTACTACCGTGAACAGCCCAACTCAGGCTCTCGGGCTCATCGTTGCAGGTCTCGGAGTCGGTCTTGTATCTGCGACTATCATCATGTACATATCCGAGATATCTCCACGAAAAGTTCGCCGCGCTTCGGTTTCTGGTTTCCAATTCTGCATCCTCCTCGCATCCGTCGTAGTTTATGCCGCACAGTCTCGTCAAGACCCCTCCCAATATCGTATTCCCATTGTACTCCAATTAGCTTGGGTCCATTGGTCTATTCTGAATCCCCTCGTTATTTCGTGAAGCGTGGCAAGTTCGAGAACGCCCGCCGCTCGGTAGCCATACAACCTGAAAACTCTGAATTCGTCGAGGCTGAACTCGCAGAAATCGTTGCAAACGCCGAGTACGAGCAAATTCGTCACCAAGAAGGTTATTTCTCTAGCTGGGCCAACTGCGCCTCTGGTAGCTTATGGGAAGCCAAGAGCAATCTTCGTCGCACGATTCTGGGAACATCTCTCCAGATGATTCAACAATGGAGGGGCGGTCAACTTCATCTTTTACCATTAGTAATACCTTAAATCGTCAACAGGCACTACATCACCGTATACCTCGACAATTTGGATCAAGGATTTCGGTTTTGCACCAGTTCGTCTCTCCGAAAGTCCGAGTTCATTTCTGAAAAACCTCGCATGCGCATCTTACACCGTGTTCGAATTCTACACATCAATGTTTGAAAAATTCATCAACGTCGAGTATTCAAAAGCAGCGTATTCCGTATTCCCCGTAACATTGTAGTAAAATCGGATTGTCATATCCAATCCCATCATCATCAGTGGCCACCGATTGCATCCGTAAGCTCGGCAACGGTGACACATCTCTTGCCACCCACACTGGGAATCCATCGACTGTGAGGGGAAAGGGAGCCAAGAAAGCTTACCGAGAATGCTAGTAGATACCAGAAAATACTAAAAGTAAGCAGCGACAAGTCTGAATCACAAAGGTAAAGCGGCGAACGTGATGTGGTCTGAACGTTAACTAGTACTTGAACTTGCATAGTCTCAACCACTGCATGTTTGCTTGCGTACTTCGAATCTGTATTGCAAGGCTTGTAGTTGGTATAGCACTCACCATTCATGCTCGGATCAGCCACTGATATGCGTAACACTTTACAGACAGGCTGCTGTCGACAGGAACTTTTCCACTGTCTTGGCTCGAGTACAGATCATTTGCATTCAGTCTTTGACCTCTCAAATGCACTTTTCAATCGCTATCTGCGGCTGGGAGGGATTGAGTATCTAGACGAATCGATCACCTACTACCATCAGGAGATTGACCTTTGTCCTACCTGGAGTTCCCTTCGCCCTGGGTGTCTCAATAACCTAGCAAATGCCGTGTTGACTCGCTTTGAGCACTTGGGCAGGATGGAGGATTTGGAGGAGGCGATCACTTGTCACCGGGAAGCACTTTCTCTCCGCCCTCATGGCCATCCCCGTTGCTCGTCCTCTCTTAATAACCTTGCAGGTGCCGTGTCTACTCGCTTTGAGCAGTTGGGCAAGATGGAGGATTTAGAGGAGGCGATCACTTGTCACCGCGAAGCACTTACCCTCTTCCCTCATGGCCATCCCAGTCGCCCATCCTCTCTCAATAACCTTGCAAACACCATGTTTATTCGCTTTCGGCACTCAAGGAGCAAGGGTGATCTGCAGGATGCACTCAAGTATCTCTCTGAAGCAAAGGCCATATTACCGACAGAGCACCCGGGCCATGCTACAGCCGGATCCGATCTCGCTCTCTTGCTTCTCATGTTGTGTGATACCCCCGAATCAGATGAAGGCCTGCGCATGACATCCGAGGCATTTGCCCTATTTAAGCATGCGGTAAACCACTCTTTTGCCAGTGCGAAAGCTCGGTTTCAAGCCGCTGTGCGATGGGCACGAGAAGCACGCCGCCGTAAAAACCAGTCAACTGTGCAAGCCTACGCCCAATCATTGAGTCTTCTTAACCGCTGCCTCGTTCTCGCCCCAACTGTCGAGGCACAGCAAAATTTCCTCGCGGGTACAAATACTGTGCCAAAGGCACTTGCCCTCGGTGCCGCTTCCAGTGCCATTGATGCAGGAGATCTTAGATCTGCAGTCGAGTTATTAGAACAAGGGAGGGCTGTACTATGGTCGAAACTGCGAGGTTATAGGCACCCGCTTGTCAGGCTTCGTGCTGTCGATGAAGAGCTTGCTGATCAGTTCAAGGCCTTAAGCAGTCGACTCGAATGTCTCGCGACGTCCTCTGAGCCAGCCGAGTCCAATGGGGCAAAGCCCATCACTTTGAGGCGAAAATGCAACTCCATCGCATCCTCTCAAAGGATTGGGATGATACAGTGAGGAAAATCCGACAGAAAGATGGATTTGCAGATTTTTTACAGGCCATACCGTTTGCAACTCTTCAGAAGGCCTCTGCGGAGGGTCCAGTCATCATCGTCAATATCAACAGATATCGCTCTGACGCCATCATCCTTCGAGACATTGGCGATCCTGTTCTTGTTCCCATACCTGATACCTCACCAGATGATCTCAACCAGTTGTCCTCCAAGCTCAT